>Ga0315279_10000160_pt1 | contig 145450 bp, 131 predicted proteins | sample YL17G06_20_MG_FD_203694 | JGI IMG/M metagenome (GOLD analysis project Ga0315279, IMG submission 203694) | Sediment microbial communities from Yellowstone Lake, YNP, Wyoming, USA - YL17G06_20 | ecosystem: Environmental > Aquatic > Freshwater > Lake > Sediment | place: USA: Wyoming | collected... | reverse complement strand
ATTCATCTAAAGCCGCCTTTAATTTTTCAAAAACCTCTTTACTTATACAAAGCAATTTCCTTAACTTCCCCTCATAAGGGAGGGGGTAACGATCTATGGTATCATTCCCAAAAAATATAAAATATTGCTTGATTTTATCATAAAATATGATAATATAAATTTTCTATAAGTATGCGTTCAAACCCTGAACAAATACCCGAAAATGAATAATTCAGTTAAAATCTTTGATTCCGAAAAGACCCTCCATGTCCTTCAAGAGATAGAGCGTAACCCCAAAGTAACCCAGCGTGCTCTTGCCCAAAAATTAGAGATTAGTCTGGGTAAGATAAATTTTATCATCAGGTCTCTTATAGACAAAGGCGTAATTGAGATAAAAAATTTTAAAAATTCTAAGAATAAACTTGCCTATATGTATCTACTTACACCTCAAGGAATAAAAATAAAAATTCAACTTACTCATAAATTCTTCATCTGGAAAACGCATGAATATGAAAAGTTAAAAGAGGAGATAGGGCGCTTAAAAATCGAAGCAAGCTCTACTTTTCCAGAGCAGGAGGCTGTTTAACTATGAAAGGTATTATCTTAGCAGGGGGCAGTATACTTATGATTATGCAAAAAAATTCGCTAGCTCCTTTATGTTAAAGGCCGCGAAGGTTATTAAAACTTATACTGATGTTGAAGGGAAGAAGGAATCAGATTTACTGTAAACTGGTATCTACGGCATAAGAGTTGGCTATTAAGCAAGGAGTAAGTATGGATTTTAAGGCCGTTTTAAGTTTAATCATCAAAAGGTTCAGTAAAGAACAGGTGCGTTATGCTCTTATGGGCGGCTTTGCATTAGGAGCGCTGGGAGTGCCGCGCGCTACCATAGATTTGGATTTTCTGGTTTTGCGGGACGATTTGCCTAAGATAGATAGCATTATGAAAGAAAATGGATATGAGTGTGTGTATAAAAGCAAGAATGTTTCTCAGTATGTCTCTGCGGCCAAAATTTTTGGCGAAATTGACTTTTTACTTGCTTTTAGGGATATCTCCGTAAAAATGTTAGAAAGTGCCCTTGAGAAAGATATATTTGCCGGTGAACTTAAAATCAGAGTATTAAGGCCAGAAGATATTATTGGACTGAAAGTTCAGGCTCTGGTAAATGATGAGGCAAGGGCCGCAAAAGAATACTTAGATATTGAAGCATTAATGGAATATTATGGGTCGAATTTAGATTGGATGTCAATTAAAGAATATTTTGAAATATTCGATAAAGTGGGCAAATTTAATGAATTGAAAAAGAGGTTCTGCGATGTTAAGCGATAAAGAAAAGAAAGAATTAAAAGATTTGGCTAATTCTTCTGACTTAAGAGAGGATTTAAGGAAGATATCAAAAAACAGGCATAATCCTTTTGCAATAAATGGCGAAATAGACCTGGACCGCTTGTTGATATTTTTAACAGAATATAATTATTTTATCAATCACGCCACTAGGCAGTTTCATCGGATTAAAGACAAACTCAATAAATTGTGAATAAGCGGAGCAGGTATGATTATGCATAAAATTTATGGCTGGTTTCCGGATATACCGGACCAGAGGGATTATTTATATAGCGCGATTAAGCCAAAGATAAAACTTAAGCCCAAGGCGGACCTGCGCCGGTATTGTTCTTTAGTGGAACGGCAAGGCAACCTGGGTAGCTGCACAGCCTGTGCCCTGGTCGGCAACCTCGAATTTCTGGATAACCGGCCGGATGCAACCTATACCGATGTGAGCAGGTTGTTTATTTACTACAATGAGCGGCTCTTACGCGGCAACGAAGATTATGATTCCGGCGCATCCTTAAGAGACGGTATAAAAACCCTGAAGAAAACAGGGTATTGCCGGGAAGCCATATGGCCTTATGAAATTTCGCGCTTTGACATTAAGCCTTCCGGGCGTTGTTATCTGGAAGCCGGCAGGCACCGTATTGAGTCTTATTATCGCATACATACTTTAACAGAAATGCTTACCTGCCTTGCGCAGGGGTATCCTTTTGTTTTCGGTTTTGCGGTTTACGAGAGTTTCCGCTCGAAACAGGTAGAAAGGACAGGCAGGGTGGCAATGCCTAAAAAAGGTGAGCGTATGGTCGGCGGCCATGCCGTTCTGGCCGTAGGATATAGCCAAAAAGAGAAGCGTTTTCTGGTGCGTAACTCCTGGAGCGCAAAATGGGGCCAGGCCGGATACTTCACTATGCCATATGAATATCTGGAAACTCTTGCTGCTGATTTTTGGACGATTCGTAAATAGCTACATAATATAGAAAAACCTATATTATGATTACACAGATTTAGGTAGGCAGTCTTTAATCTGTGTAATCTGCATTTTAATCAGTGTAATCAAGGGCGGCACTTTTGTGACGCCCTATAGAAAGGAAGAGCGGGGTGAAAGGTATTATCTTAGCAGGAGGTAAGGCAACGCGCTTGTATCCCGTAACTAAAGGAGTATGTAAGCAGCTGTTACCGGTTTACGATAAGCCGATGATTTATTATCCTTTATCGGTTTTGATGCTTGCGGGAATCAGAGAAATTCTTATAATATCTACACTCAAGGATATTCCTCGTTTTAAAGATTTATTGGGTGATGGTAAGGATTTAGGTATAAGCCTTTCTTATACTGTTCAGCAGGAACCAAAAGGTATAGCGCAGAGTTTTATTATAGGAGACAAATTTATCGGCCGAGATAATGTCTGTTTAATCTTGGGAGATAATATCTTTTATGGCGATAATCTAGTGGAATTATTAAGGGAAGCGTCTGCATTGAAGGAAGGCGCGGTTACTTTTGGTTACTACATAAAGGATCCCAGGCGTTACGGAGTTATTGAGTTTGATGATAAAGGTAACGTGATTTCTATTGAGGAAAAACCAGAAAACCCTAAATCAAACTATGCAGTTTGCGGTCTTTATTTTTACGATAACAATGTCACCAAAATCGCTAAAAACCTGAAACCTTCTAAGAGGGGAGAGTTAGAGATTACTGATATAAATAATGAATATCTAAAAAGGGGAAAGTTAAAGGTTAAATTATTGGGCAGGGGTTACGCTTGGCTTGATACAGGGACTTATGACTCTTTGATTGATGCCTCATTGTTCATAAAGACGATAGAGGAGCGGCAGGGATTAAAGATCGGTTGTATTGAAGAAATTGCTTATCGAATGGGATATATTGACGCCAAACAATTACAGAAACTCGCAGATTCTATAAATACGAATTACGGAGAATACCTGCGGGAAATTTTAAAAGATGAAAAATAACACCCTCATATTTGGTAGAGGTTATATCGGGAGCCGATTACAGGAAGAATTAAATTGTGAAATTTCCGATAAAAAAATTTATTCTTACAAAGACATAGAAGCGGAATTAAAAAAGTTTAAGCCTAAAACCATTATTAATTGTATCGGAAATGTGGGAAGAAATGTCGATGAGTGCGAAAAAGATTTGGATAAAACCTTAACCGCCAATACCTTTGTTCCTATTATTTTGACCGAAGCGGCACTGCGCAATAATATTAAGTTCATTCATATAAGCACCGGCTGTATCTATCATTATGATTACTCTAAAGGCAACCCGATAGATGAAAATAAGGAGCCAGACTTTTTTGAACTTTTTTATAGCCGGGCAAAGATATACTCTGAGCGGGCTATTGCACTATTATCTAAAAAATATCCAGTTTTAATTATAAGAATACGTATCCCCCTCGATGACCGGCCTCACCCCAGAAATCTTCTTACCAAACTAATTAACTATAAAAAAGTTATAGACATTCCGAATTCAGTTACATATATTCCTGATTTTATCAATGCCCTCAAGCACTTAATTAAAATAAATGCGAAAGGCATTTATAATGTAGTAAATAAAAATTCTCTAAAATATCCTGAGCTTACAGAGGTTTATAAAAAATACAACCCAGATTTCAAATATGAAGTTATTGATTTTAAAAAGCTAAATGCAGTCAGAACAAATCTTATTTTATCTACCGAGAAGCTGGAAAAGAGTGGCTTTAAGGTGAGAGATATTCATGAGGTATTAGAAGAATGCGTAAAAGGGTATATAGGGACTGTCCCCGAAGGGGACTGTCCCTAACAAGATGAAGAATAAATCTATTTTGATTACGGGCGGCGCCGGATTCATTGGCAGCGCCTTCGTAAGATTGCTCTTAACCAGGGACTGTCCTGAATCCTTGCGTCAACTTCGAGGGATTCATCCTGAGCGAAGCGAAGGACCTTCAAAGCTAAGGGGACTGTCCCCGAAGGGGACTGTCCCTAAGTTGATTGTTGTCGATAAACTCACCTACGCCGGCGATTTAAAAAGATTACAGGGACTGTCCCCGAAGGGGACTGTCCCTGATTTTAAATTCTACAAAGCCGATATTTGCAACAAAAACCTTATAGATTCAATTTTTAAAAAAGAAAAACCAGAAATTGTGGTCCATTTTGCTGCCGAAACTCACGTGGACAGAAGCATTCTTGATTCTAACCCTTTTATAAGGACCAATGTAATAGGAACTCAAGCGTTGCTGGATTTATCCAGAAAATATAAAATAAAAAAATTTATTCACATTTCTTCTGATGAAATTTACGGAGATATCGAAAAAGGCAAATTTACTGAAGATTCGCCCCTTAAACCCAATAGCCCTTACGCTGCCTCTAAAGCAGCAGCCGATTTACTTATCAGATCATATATTAGAACCTATAATTTTCCTGCAATTATCATCAGGCCTTGCAACAATTATGGTCCCTGGCAATATCCAGAAAAACTTATTCCCTTAGCTATTCTAAAAATATTAAGAAATGAGAAAATACCTGTTTATGCGCAAGGAGAAAATATAAGGGAATGGCTTTTTGTAGAGGATTGCGCAGGAGGGATTTTAGAAATTTTAGAAAAAGGTAAAATTGGCGAGATTTATAATTTAGGAAGCCAACGGGAGATACGGAATATTGAGGTGGTAAAGCTTCTTTTAAAGATTTTAAAAAAAGACGAAAATAAAATTGAGTTTGTAAAGGATAGGCCCGGGCACGACTTAAGATACAGCTTAGATTCTAGCAAAATCTTTAAAGAAATTGGCTGGAGACCAAAATTGAATTTTGAGACCGGGATTAAACTTACTATATTATGGTGTCTTAAGCATAAAAATTGGCTTTTAAGTAAGCGGAAAGGCATCTTGCCATTATATAAACAGGGATAGAATATCCTACTAGGTTACTTTCGACTTTATTTGAGGTATTTTTATCCATCTTTGTAGAAGATTTCAGATTTGCCCGTAGGCTATTACGTTAGGTAGAGCTTGATCCTAATACCAAAATTTTTCTTGATTTTAGCTGAGTTCGCGCTAGTATATGTTCAAGCGATGAACAAATGAATAATAAAACTGATATTTTAGAGTTAGAACATACCCTCCAAATCATTAAGGAAATAGAATCTAACCCTAAGATAACTCAGCGTCACCTTGCCCAGAAATTAGAAATCAGCCTTGGTAAAATGAATTTTATGATCAAGGCCCTTATAAAGAAGGGGATAATCGAGGCAAAGAACTTCAAAAACTCCAAACAAAAATTAGCTTATATGTACCTACTTACTCCTAAGGGAATTAAAATAAAATTGGAACTCATTCGTAAGTTCCTTATTTGGAAAACGCAAGAATACAAGAAATTAAAGGAAGATATAGGGCGTTTAAAAAGAGAGCATTTAGTAGGGTTGAAAGAAAACGCGCAGTTACCAGAGAAAGTGTGAGATGATGAAATATTTAGTTACGGGTGGAGCAGGATTTATCGGAAGCCATTTAGTTGACCTTTTATTGAAAGATGAATATGATGTTATTGTGATTGATAATTTTTCAACTGGTAGGCCGGACAATTTACTCCATCAGAAAGGAAATAAAAATCTTAATCTGATTGAAGCGGATATCGCAGACCTCGATAGAATAAGGCCTTATTTTAAAGGTGTTCACACGGTATTTCATCTGGCAGCTTTAGCAGATATAGTACCGTCCATTGTAAATCCTCTCGGATATTATAAATCCAATGTTTCAGGAACAATATGCGTCGCGGAGGCTGCAAGATTGTCTGGGGTTAAAAAATTTATTTATGCTGCTTCATCGTCTTGTTATGGCATACCCGATATTTACCCTACGCCAGAGACATGCGAGATTAGACTGCAGTATCCATATGCTCTTACAAAGTACTTAGGAGAACAGATTGTTCTTCACTGGGGTCAGGTATATAAACTACCGGTTATATCTTTAAGACTATTCAATGTATATGGACCGCGTTCGAGGACTAGCGGAACATATGGAGCAGTTTTTGGTATATTTTTGGCACAGAAATTGAATAATAAACCATTTACAGTTGTGGGTGACGGTACCCAGAAAAGGGATTTTATATACGTGACAGATGTGGCTAATGCTTTTGTTATGGCTTCGCAGTCAAACCTTAAACATGAAGTTATGAATATTGGTTCAGGAAACTGTTACAGCATCAATCATCTAGTAGAACTTTTGGTCGGAGATGTGGTGTATATTCCCAAAAGACCTGGTGAACCCGATTGCACCTGGGCTGACATTACTAAGATTAAAAAAATGCTCGAGTGGGAGCCTCGGGTTACCTTTGAAGAAGGCGTAAAAAAATTATTTGATAACATTAATTATTGGAGTGATGCACCGGTATGGACTCCAGAAAAGATAGGGGAGGCTACAAGAGAATGGTTTAAATATCTTTCTCAAGTTGACTAAATATGACCAGAGACATTTATTCTAAAATTAAATCAATTGGTGAACTCGATAGGACTTTAGCAAAGTTAAGGGAAAAAGGCAAAAAAATCATCCATTGCCATGGCGTATTTGATCTGCTTCATCCCGGACACATAAAACATTTTGAAGCTGCCAAGAAAAAAGGAGATGTTCTAATAGTTACTATAACTAAGGATGAATATGTAAATAAAGGACCGGGTAGGCCTATCTTTAATCAAAACTTACGTGCAGAAAGTATTGCTGCTATAGAATGCGTAGATTTTGTAGCCATAAATGAATGGCCTACTGCTGTTGAGACCATCAAGAAATTAAGGCCGCATTTTTACGTAAAAGGCAGTGACTATACTAAAAAGGAAGAGGATGTAACAGGAAAGATTTTTGAGGAAGAGGAAGCGGTTAAATCCGTAGGTGGTTTTATACATTTTACCGATGAAATGTCCTTTAGTTCCACTGCCCTTATAAATAGTTTTCTTGCTCCTTATCCTGAAGAAGCCAAGGATTTTCTCCAGAGGTTTAAAAAACAATATACCTCAAACAATATAATAAATTCCCTGAAAAATATAGAAAATATAAGAATGCTAGTTATAGGAGACATAATCATAGATGAATATCATTATTGTGTGGGAATGGGCAAATCCCAGAAAGATAATATAATCGCAACCAAGTTTTTAAATGAAGAAATTTTTGCCGGCGGAGTTTTAGGAGCAGCAAATCATATTGCGGGATTTTGCAAAAGCATAAGTTTAGTTAGTTCTATAGGCACAGAGAATAACTATACAGACTTTATTGCCAGCCACCTTAAATCAAACGTTAAAACTAAATTTTATTCTATTGAAGGCGTCCCTACAGTAGTTAAACGCAGATTTGTAGACCCTAATTTTTTAACTAAACTATTTGAGATTTGCTATTTGGATGAAATGAACCACTTGCCTGTCTCAGTAGAGAACCAGATATTAGGTTTTTTAAATTCCCACCTTAAAGAATTCGATATGGTTTTGGTTACAGATTTTGGTCATGGGCTGATTACTCATAAGATAATAGATGCCCTTTGTAAAAAGGCAAAGTTTCTGGCGGTTAACGTTCAGACGAACAGTTCTAATATTGGTTTTAATCTGATTACCAAATTTCCCAGAGCAGATTACATTTGTATTGATGAACCAGAAATTAGGCTTGCTGCTCATGACAGATACTCCAATCTAGAAACTTTAATCCTCAAGATTAGCAAAAAGCTTAGTTGTGGAAAGATAATTGTTACTCGGGGCCATAGAGGCTCTCTAGTCTATGTGGAAAAAGAAGGTTTCTTACAGATACCTGTTTTTTCCAAAGAGGTGGTAGATAGGATTGGCGCTGGCGATGCTTACATTTCTATAACCGCACCTTGTGTCTTTAAGAATATCCCTATGGAAGTAGTGGGTTTTATTGGCAATGCCGTAGGTGCAATGAAAGTTTTAATTGTAGGTAACCGTTCCTCCGTAGAACCAGTACCGTTATTTAAATATATAACTACCCTACTTAAATGAACAAACAATATTTTACAGAATTAGCAGATATTTTTCAAAAGATAGAAGTTAAGGATAACAAGTGTAAAATCATCTCACTCGATAAGGCGATTACCCAGATAGTCAACTTAATTATTAACCAGAGTAAAAAAGGTAATAAGGTAATTTTTATTGGTAATGGAGGAAGCGCTTCTATTGCCAGCCACATGGCAGTTGATTTTCTAAAGAATGCCAAGATTCCTGCTATAGCTTTTAACGACCCAAGTCTACTTACTTGTATTAGCAATGACTTTGGTTATGAATATGTGTTTGAAAAGCCCATAGAGATGCTTTCCAAAAAAGGTGATATTTTATTTTCAATAAGTAGCTCTGGTAAGTCAAAGAATATTTTAAGAGCCACAGCTATGGCGAAAAATAAAGGCTGTTTCGTGATTACCTTATCTGGCTTCAGGCATAATAATCCTTTAAGAAAGATGGGAAGGATTAACTTCTTCGTTCCTTCTTTTGCTTATGGACATGTAGAAATATCACATTTAGTTGTTTGTCATCATATTACAGATACAATAATGAGTAATAAGAGTCCAAATGGATAAATATAGAATAGAAAGCCAGAAATTAGTCTTCCATGTAGACAGGTTAAATGCCTGGCAAAAACATGGGAATATTTACCCCATTTATATAGAAATATCTCCTGCAGGTGCATGTAATCATCGTTGTACTTATTGTGCATTAGATTTTATGGAGTATAAACCTTTATTTTTAGACACAAAGTTACTAAGGGTGAGACTTTCAGAAATGGCCTCATTAGGTATAAAAAGTATTATGTATGCTGGCGAGGGAGAGCCGCTTCTGCATAAGGATATTGGCGATATAATCAATCATACCAAAAAGGTAGGTATTGACGTTGCCCTGACCACCAACGGCGTATTTTTAGTTAAGGATCTAGTGGATTTAACACTGGCTAACATCACTTGGATAAAGGTAAGTATAAATGGCGCAACCAGAGAAACCTACGCCCAGATTCATAGAACGAAACCAAAGGACTTTGACAGAGTGATAGAAAATTTATCTTACGCGATTAAAATAAAAAAAGAAAAAGGTTATAAGTGCACACTCGGTATGCAGCTGGTACTTTTACCAGAGAATTGCCATGAAGTTGTGCTTTTAGCGAAAAAAGCCAAAGATGCAGGTTTAGATTATTTAGTAGTAAAGCCTTATTCGCAACACCCTTTAAGCAAAACAGACAAGTATAAGGATATAAAGTACAGCGATTACCTTTATTTGGCAGATAAACTGGATAGCTTTAATGACAAGGATTTTAATGCGATTTTTCGCTTAAATACTATGAAAAAATGGGATGAGGCTAAGCGAAACTACAAACATTGTTTGGCCCTTGAGTTTTGGTCTTATATAGATAGTCGGGGCAATGTCTGGGGATGCAGTGTTTACCTGGGCAATAAAGATTTTTGCTACGGCAACATTTATGAAAATACTTTTAAAGAGATTTGGGAAGGCGAGAAAAAAGTTAATTTGATCCATCGGGCACAGGAGGAGTTAGATACAAGTAACTGCAGGGTAAACTGTAGGATGGATGAGATAAATCGGTTTCTCTGGGAAATAAAAAATCCACCTGAGCATGTCAATTTTATTTAGTTTCCGGGCTTAAAAATAATTTCCCTTTAGGATTATTTATGGAGATGGATAGACAGTATTCACTAAGCGTTGTAGTACCGGCTTTAAATGAAGAGAAGAATTTGTCAGAGGCTTTAACCAGGATAGTTGCTGTGCTCAATAATGATTGTTCTGATTGGGAGATTATCTTGGTTAATGATGGCAGCACAGATAGGACCGGTCAGATTGCTATGGAATGGAACAAGGCGGATTCACGGATTAAAGTCTTACATCATAAGTGTCCCATGGGCATTGGATACAGTTTCCGGGAAGGTGTGGAAGTATCTAGTAAAGAAGCGGTAACCTGGCTACCGGGAGATGGAGAGAATGAACCGTCAGAACTTTTTAAGTACCTTCCTTTATTAAAACAGGTAGATATAATTGTGCCTTTTGTGATTAATAAAAATGTACGCTCCAGAGGTAGACAATTATTTTCTGCAATCTATTTGTGGCTAGTTAATTTATTATTTGCAACCCACTTTAGTTATACTAACGGAAATATTATTTACAGACGTAGGATTTTCGATGTAGTAAAGCAGAGATCCACTGGATTTATATATCAGACAGAATGTTTGATTAAAGCAACCAGGCTTGGTTTTACTTTTATTGAAGTACCTGTGCGAATCTGGGGAAGGAAAATGGGGCGTTCCAAGGCATTGTCATGGGAATCCCTATCTACCTTAGCAAAAGAATTTTTGCAACTTTTTTTAGAAGTTAAATGTAGGAGCAAGACCTAAGATGATTTCTTTAAAATTATTTTCTAGAATTAGAGGATACCCTCCTTGGGTAATATTATTAGTTTTAAATTTATTAGTAAGTTTATTTTTTATTTTTTATATATTGTACCGAGGGAATCAGCCTGTTTATGATATTGGCGATGAATTAGAATATAGGCGATTGGCGATAAATTTAATCCAGGGTAATGGCTATTCCCTTTCTTATGCTTACCCATTTAAACCGACGATGCAAAGAGAGCCATTGTATCCCTTTCTTTTGGCGATATCGTATCTCTTGTTTGGCTATAATGATATGCCTATATATCTTTTTCAGATAGTATTGCATGCCCTGACTGCAATTATAATTTTTTATTTAACCTTGTCCATTTCAGACAATCGAGGAATAGCTTGGTGCGCAGCTGTTTTTACTTCTCTGTCTCCCTCATTAGTAGATATATCTTTGTTTATAATGACTGAGACTGTTTTTACTTTTTTGCTTGCATTAGATCTTTTAATTGCAGCCAAGGCACTTAAGAACAATAGTTTTAAGTTATTCATTGCTCTGGGATTACTTTTAGGCATAACTACTCTGTGCCGCGCGGTTGGTATTTTTTTAGTTCCCATAATTATTTTGTTACTATTTATTCAAAATAAGCAGAGGGCGGTTAGGTATGCTTTAATTATGCTATTAATTTTTACTTTCACTATTTCGCCTTGGTTAATCAGAAACAAGATTATTTCTGGAAGATTTCAATTTAATACTAAAGGCAGTGAGGTGCTCTGGGATATGACGAGTGGCTTAGATTCATCAAATAAAGAGTTATTCGCAACAATGGTTGCCAGTTTTTCGGATTCTCTGGGTAGGAGGTTATATAAGACACAACTAGAGAATGTCTTAGGCCGTAATAATATGGCCAATAATTTATATCGAAGTCAACAGCGGATAGATGAAATTTCCACAGATAAACTTTACTTTTCAAAGGCAATAGAAAAAATAAGTAAGAAGCCACTTAAATATTTTATACTTTCCCTTATAAATCTTGTGAGATACAACCCAAATTTTTCAGTAATGTATGTTTTTAAAAGGAGAGACTTATCTTTGATGTCAACGGTTTCGGCATTGAGTTATGATTTCCCTATTATTGACAAAATAATAATGATGATATTTAAAGCTTCTTTCTTTTTAATTTTAATCTTAATGCTTAAAGGAATGTTTTTCGTAAGGAAAGAACTGAAGAACTGGATTTTACCCATTTCAGTTATAATTTATTTTAATTTTCTCCATGCTCTGGTGTCAAGTGCCCCTAGGCATAATTTTCCGGTACAGCCTTATTATTTTATGTTTGCTGCGGTTGCCATGCAAAGGGTTTATATGAAATACAGGGACTCGGCAAGAATAAAAATTTAAAAAATCCTTGGAGGAGATAATGAACAAACCAATTTCCATAGTTATTCCCGTATATAATGAAAAAGATAGCCTAAAAAGCACAGTAGATTATATTTACAAACTCATGGCCGATAAAGAAGATAAATTTGAAATTATATTAATTGACGATGGCTCTACCGATGGTAGCTCTGAAATTATTGCTCAGATAGCCCTACCTAATGTTAAAAAACTTACCCATCCATATAATCGAGGCTATGGCGCAACTCTTAAAAGCGGTATCAAGGCTGCCGCTTATGATTATATTCTTATTGTTGATGCAGATGGGTCATATCCTTTAAATCAGATCCCGCTATTACTGCAAGAGGCAGAGAGATATGATATGGTTGTCGGCGCCCGTATCGGTAACAGTGTGGATATGTCGTTTTTAAGAAAGTCTGCTAAATATATCCTTAATCAATTGGCAAATTATCTCTCTGAGACAAAGATTCCCGATTTAAATTCTGGTTTGAGATTATTTAAAAAGGATATTGCCCTCAAATTTTTTCATATTTTGCCATCAGGCTTTTCTTTCACTACTACCCTAACATTAGCTTTGTTAGTGAATGACTACAATATAAAATTTGTTAGTATAAACTATCATAAAAGAATAGGAAAATCAAAATTTAGGCCCTTTAGAGATACATTTAATTTTGTATTGTTAATCATAAGGACAGTCCTTTATTTTAATCCGCTAAAGATATTTCTTCCCATAAGCTTTATTTTATTTATTGCTGGTTTATCCGTTTTGTTTTATAGTTTTTATTTTTTGAGGAGGATCATGGATGTCACGACTATTTTATTTATAGTATCCTCCATTCAGGTCGCAGTAATAGGTTTGTTAGCCGATTTGATTGATAAAAGAATACAACAATGAAGGTTTTTACGGATATAGATTTAAAATTATGTCATTCCTGCGGTATCTGCGTAAGCATCTGTCCAACTAAAAGCATTTTTATTATCAACGGCTTACCAAAACTTATCAAAGAATGTAAGCGTTGCGGTATGTGTTTTAGCAGTTGTCCGGGAATAGAGTTTCGCTATCCAGATTTTAATAGATGGATTTTTGGTTCGACTGAGGTAGACAATGAAATAGGCCATTACCATTCTATTTTTGTGGGGCATGCAACTGAGGAAGTAGTAAGAAAAGGAGGCTCATCGGGTGGTGTGGTTACTGCTCTACTTTTGGGTCTTTTAAGAAGAAGAGAAATAACTGGAGCAATAATCACAACTATGGATAAAGAAAAGCCGTGGCTTGCCAGGGTAAAAATCGCGACTTGCGAAGAAGAAATTATCGCAGCCTCCCAGTCAAAATATACAATTGTTTCTGTTAATGAAATTTTGGCCTGTTTGAATGCTCAAGAAGGAAACTTTGCCTTGGTAGGGCTTCCTTGCCATATTCATGGAATAAGAAAATTGGAGAAAACAGGATGGGAAAATATAAAAAAGATAAAATATTTAATTGGCATATTTTGCGGGTTTAACATGAGGCGGGAAGCAACGGATTTCCTGATTCGTAAATTAAAAGTTAAATATGAAGATATCGAGTCATTGGAATACAGGGGAGGAGATTGGCCAGGAGGTTTTTTGCTTAAAACTAAGGATGGTCGCAAATATTTTATAGAAAAACACATCTATAATTACTTAAATTTAATGTTTGTACCAAAACGTTGCCTGATTTGTCCTGATTTTACTAATGAGTTCGCCGATTTATCTGTGGGTGATGCCTGGGATAAAAGCTTAGGTTCTCTAGGTTGGTCAACCATAATTGTCAGAACCAAAAGAGGCGCGGAACTCATGAATTCTGGTATAAATGCCAAAGATATTATTGTTAACGCAAGCGATAAGGAAAAGCTTAAAGAAAGCCACGCGCAATTATTTCTTTATAAAAAGAAAGGAATATTAATCAGACAAAGGCTTATGTCTATACAGCCTGATTTTGATTTATCCACACCTTCTATTAATACAAATGAGACTGTATTCAATACTTTATTCTACTATTTAATTTTTTTCATGAGCACAGACTTTGCAATTAGATTCTTTAGATATCTCCCGGTTGCCCTACCCGGTCTTTTAGGTAAATATGCTAGGAGCACAATTAATTTTATTTCCCAGCCCCAAAAAACCAAAGTATCTGAAAAAAAGAAAGTTAGTTTATTTGAAAAAATATCCAGAGAATATAAATATTTATTTATGAATGAGTGGGACTTTTCCGATGTAGGTGATCACTGGGACAGCATAGATGACTATGACGATATTAATAAAGAAACTTATTCATACTTTAGAAGATTTATTGATGGTTATAGGTTATCCAAGCTTCCCAAGCAGAGTTATGTTTTAGATATATGTTCTAGGACGGGTAATGGTACTCTTTTTTTCTGGAGAAAAGGAATTATAAGAAAAGTAGTATGTGCCGATTTCTCAAAAAGAATGCAATCCATATGTGCGCAACGCCTGCTAGAATCAGGAATGAATTTTGAAAAAAAATTAATAGAATCCATTCCACTTCCTTTTCAGGATAGAGAATTCGATGTAGTGCTTTGCTTTGAGACAGTGGAGCATGTATGCAAACCCGATATCTTTATTAAAGAATTAGGTAGAGTTGTTAAGGGCGGAGGTCAGATAGTGCTCTCTACTCCAAATCCACTGTGGAGGCCAATACATTCATTAGCTGCTATATTTAATCTCCATCATAGTGAGGGGCCTTGTAGATTTATAAGCCGAGCTAGATTGTACAAATATCTAAATAAGGCAGGGTTAGATATTATTACAGAAAGAACTACTATTTTAGTTCCAGCAGGGCCAAAGCCTTTACTTAAATTAGGCGAATATTTAGAAGAAAAGATTGGGAGAAGATGGATGAATATTTTTGGATTGAGGAAAGTTTTAATATGTAGAAAGAAATACTAATATTATGAAGGCAATGTCTTATAAGTCAAATTTCTTTTACAAAACTACAGTTGAATTAGTTTTAGAGTATATAATATACCAATTTTGGAGAAGTTAAGTTGAAGACATTGTTCATTAATCCTCCCTATACAAATTTCGAAGGCATGCGCGAATCTGGCGGACATATGCCGCCTTTATCCTTTGGCTATTTGGCTGCATATATAAGGGAAAAAAATGCAGGATTTGAATTTAAGATTTTAGATTCAGAGGCTTTGGGTCTGAATTACAAACAAATTTTGGATAGCATCATAGATTATAATCCGCAAATAGTTGCTATAACTACACCCACATCAGCTATGAAACATGTCTATAAAATATCTCAGATGGCCAAAAATTTTAATCAAGACATATACGTTGTTCTGGGTGGAGTACATGCAACAGTTATGCCCGAGCGAACTTTGAAGGAATGCCCTGCAGCTGATTTTATCATTTTGGGAGAAGGTGAAGAAACTTTTTGTGCTCTCCTTCTGGCGCTTAAAACAAAATCAAAAAATTTTGGTGATATCAATGGCCTCTGTTTCAATCAAAATGGAAAGATAATTAAAAAAGAAAAGGTAAATTTAATAAGTGATTTAGATACAATCCCTTTTCCAGCAAGGGATTTGTATCAATTAGATTTATATTGCTCAGCTCCTACCAAGAAGGTCAGCGATGAAAACGCTACTCCTATTTTGACTTCGCGGGGTTGCCCCTTAAATTGCATTCACTGTCCCTCAAGGAATATCTGGAAAGGTTTTGTTAGGTACAGGTCAGCTGAAAATGTGGTTCGGGAAATAGAAGAGTGCATATATAAATATAATTTAAGAGAATTCAACTTTTTTGATGATACATTTACTATCAATAAAAAGAGAGCAATCGATATCTGTAACAAAATCAGAGAAAAAGAATTAGATATTTACTGGATATGTTTTTCCAGGTCAAACACGATAGATGATGAGCTTGTAAGACACATGAAAGAAGCAGGTTGCAGAAAGATTTCATTTGGTTTAGAGTCAGGAGACCAAGAAATACTAGATTTAATGCGTAAAAAAACAACCGTTGAAATGGGCCGAAAGGCTGTGCGAATAGTGAGGAAATACGGAATTCCAGTGCATGCAAGTTTTATGTTAGGAAATGTGGGTGAGACAGAGAATTCGATTAAGAAAACTATTAGTTTTGCCACGAATCTTGACCTTGATAATGCCACCTTTTTTATTACTACACCATTTCCGGGTACGGATCTATATAATATTGCAGAAAAACTGGGTAATGTAGATGAAAGTACACCTTGGGAAAATTTTGCTCCGCTTACAAATGCCCCTCCAGTTTTAGTGCAAAGCAATTTAAGTAAAGAGGCACTTGTTTATTGGCAAAAAAAGGCATTTAGGAAATTTTATCTACGGCCGAGGTACATTGTGAGAAAAATGAAATCACTCAATTCAATTGAAGGCGCAAAGACAGTACTAGAGGGGATACGTATTCTTTTGAGAATCCTTAAGAAAACAGATAAGAAACAGAGGTAAAGAAAGAGGAATGTTAAAAGAGATACTTAAGACATTTATTCTTACAGTTTTTTTACTAATCTTTGGAATATTTCTTGCGTTTTTAATCCCAGAACTTTTCTTGCGTATATTCTATCCTCAGAGTCAATATAGCATAATCTACTCCGAATGGGGAGATTTTCATAAGGCGAATTCATCATTTGTTTTCTACGGAGAGATTCCTAAATGGAGGTTTACCACGCCAAATTTCCACGGCGTACCCATTCATTATAATTCTAAAGGTTTAAGAGACCACGAGTATACCTATGAGAAACCGGCGAATGTCTTTAGGATTATGCTCCTGGGTAATTCCTGGGCCGAGGATATGGGCAGTTACTTACAAAATTTACATGTAAAATGGCTGGAGAAAAAACTGAATAAAATAGCTAGAGACGGTTACAAGTTTGAGGTAATTAACGCTGGACATTACGGCTACCATGACGCCCAGGAACTGATATTTTTCTTAAGAGAAGGGATTAAGTATAAACCCGACTTACTTTTAATTATGTATACCGGCCAGTATGATGACCCAGATTTTGTGGCAGAAGAAAACGGCAAATTAAAGGTTTTTTATCGTTCGTATACTCCCAACCAGAAAAAAATACGCAACTTTGTTAATTTCTTAAGGACACATACACATTTAGGGAATTTTGTCTTAGATAGAATGAGGAAGAATCCAATTTTTAAGTGGCTGGTGAAGATATTTATTAAGCTTAATCTTATACCCCAAGAAAAAGTACGTTATGCAATGTTTCCAGAATGGGATGATCTTGTTAAAGGCATAGATAAGAATTCAGAATTAGGCAAGAAGGTAATTCTGCAAACCAACAAAATGGAGGAATTTAAACCAGTCAATAAATTATTATATATTCGATTTGCACAAGAGATGTCAAATTTGGGCGGTAAAGTTGTGGTCATTGATACCTGGTCTATCTTGAGACCTTTACAAATTCAATTCCTAAAAGAAAAAGAAATAAGTATTTGTAATATTCCCTGCGTAGAATCAGAAATAGAAGCGGTTGATAAAAAATTTAAGAGTTCTAATATAAGTCACCTTAACTTTATCTGTAAGAACCCCGAAGATTATCCCATCGAGCGGCCCGGAAGGGCGGGACTTTATGATAAGTTTTTAGATTTACATCGCTACGGGTATGGCCAAAATGAGATTGTGGCAAATCAGATTTTAAAATTCCTTATTGAAAATAAATTTGTGTCTTGTCTATAGATGAGAAGAAATTTCAGAATTATTTACATGGGAAGATATAAAAAAATAAGTAAATGAAAGTCTGTTTAATAAATTCGCCATACCTTATTACATACGGAAGTTTTAATGTAGGTCACAATTGCTACTTCCCCTTAGGTTTAGGTTATATTGCTAGCCTTCTCTCAAAGGAAGGCCATGAAGTACTTTTACTTGACCCGGATGCGCAAAGGCTGGATTTAAATAAACTCAAAGAGAAAATCCTCTATTTTAAACCTGATGTCGTAGGGATAAGCACCTTGACTCCTTCGTTTCCTAATGCATTAAGAATCGCCAGGATAATTAAAGAAAACATTGCAGCTCCCATCATAATAGGAGGTGTACACGCTACGGCATTATCTAAAGAGATTTTAAAGCAATATAATGAGTTTGATATTGTAGTGCGCGGCGAAGGAGAGTTTACGTTTTTAGAATTATGCCAATATTTTCAAGGCAATAAGAAATTGGAATTAATCAAAGGTATAACATATCGCAACGGCAACACAGGCATTATTGAGAATGAACCGCGGCCGTATCTTGAGAACCTGGATATCCTGCCTTTTCCGGCAAGGAATTTAGTCAACATGGATAATTATCAGCTAAATGTACATTTTGATAGGGGCATAAGGAGTGCTACAATGATTACAAGTCGGGGTTGTCCTTCGCAATGCACATATTGCGCCTCCTTTCTAATAGCCGGTAAAAAATTCAGGGCCCATTCATCCCAATATACAATTAATGAGATAGAGAAATTAATAAAAGACTATGGAGTTAGGCACATACTTTTCTGGGATGACTCCTTTACTTTAACTCATGAAAGGGTAATTGAAATTTGCAATCTCATTTTAAAGAAGAAATTGAATTTCACTTGGACATGTATGGGCCGGGTAGACAGAGGAAATAAACAGATTTATAGCCTCATGAAAAAATCTGGTTGCTACAATATCTTGTTTGGTATTGAATCAGGAAATGAAGAAATATTAAAGAATATAAAGAAAAATATTACTTTAGACGAAGCCAGAGCGACGCTCAAGATTTGTAATGATTTGGGCATTAAAACACACCTGACTTTTATTTTTGGCTCTCCCGGAGAGACAGCAAAGACTATCAGAAATTCTATTAACTTCGCTAAAGAGCTAAAACCTACACTGGCAAATTTCTTTATGGTTATCCCTTACGTAGGTACGGAAATATACAATAAGCTTTATAGCTCAAACCACAAGAAAGATGAGATAGCTAACTGGGAAGACTGGACTCATAGCAGCATCAATGCGCCAGTGCGCTATTTAGAGACAGAAGTTTCAACCACTGAAATTAAAAAATGGCTTTTCCGGGCATATTGGAAATTTTATCTTAATCCATTCCAGATTCTTAGAATTCTAAAATTTATTGATTCATTTGAAGTGCTTAAGATTTATCTGCGTGGCGGATTGGGCCTGTTGTGTCAATCTCTTTTATGGAGACTGAAAAATCAAAAAATTAAAGCATCTTAATTGTTTTAAAATTAGCTACTTTTATTATTAAAATGATGAAGAATTATTTCGGAGGACCTAATATAAAAGGCGCGAATCTAATCTTATTAATTTTTTTATTATCTTTTTTGCTGCGTTTGGTTGTTGCTTTACGAACCCCCAATTCATTACTGGGAGGCGATGCGGATTTTTATGATTATTTTGCTACTTCAGTTTCTCAGGGGAAAGGGATACTAAATCAGTTAGGAAAACCCACTGCTTTTTATCCGCCGGTTTACCCTTTATTTCTTGCTTTCATATATATGGTTTTCGGTAAGAGTTATTTATTTTATAAGATTGCCCAGGCATTCATTGGTGCTTTAACTTGCATCACGATTTATTTTATTGGCAAAGCTCTTCTAAATCAAAATATAGGTTTAATTGCTGCAATTATTGCCTCCTGTTATCATTTTTTCATAGTTTCAAATACTTTGATGATGTCAGAAAGCATTTTTACATTTTTCTTAGTTTTGGCTGTCTTCCTTTGGATACAATTCCATAGACGAGAAGGGATAAGATACCCGACACTTTTAGGTTTATCTTTAGCACTAGCTTCTTTGACTAAAGTGGCTTTTCTGTATTTTATAATAGTTATTTTTTTAGCTGAATTACTAAATGCAAAACAACTCGATAACCTTAATTATGGTTTTTATAAAAAAATATTTATATGCTTTTTGGGCTTTATTTTCTTAATGTCACTTTGGACAATAAGGAATTACCTCGTCTTTCATAAATTTATCTACAGTAGTACCCAGACCGGCATTACGCTTTATTCAGCATATCATCCTCGAGATGAAAAGATTTTTGGTTTAAATGCTAATGATGCGACTTTCAAAGAAGCTGAGAAGATTGAGTCAGAGGTAGAGCGTAGTGACTTCTTAATAAAGAAGACTATAGAATCAATTAAAAAGAACCCTCAAAAGCTTTATAAATATCTTCCGCTAAAGATAATGAATTTCTGGAACGTGTTTGATTGGGAAATTTTAGGACAGGGCAGATACAATTTCTCTTTTGCCTTCATTTTGCCGTTTGCTTTCATAGGGATGTATATCTTAAGAAGATGTCATCCTGAATTTTTCTTTTTAGTTTCTCCAATGCTCTATTTTCTACTCATCGCTATAGTCATAGAAGGTTTGCCGAGGTTTCGATTACCAGTTGAACCTTTTTTGATTATCCTGGCAAGTTTAGCTATTTATAATCTATCTCAAAAATACGGTCAAGTTAAGATGATAACTCTTTTGGCTGGCTGGCTATTGATAAACCTTACATTATTCTTTAATTCTCCCCTGGTGAAAGAAATAACCAAAAATACAATGTACTACCTAGGCTTATGGTGATGCTGATAGAAGATGATGAAAATTGTTCTAATTAACCCACCTTTACTTTCCAATAAAGGAGATATTTACGGCGGAATACCGTCATTACCCACGGGAATTACCTATATTGCTGGTTATTTGAGAAATAAAGGACACGAGGTTTATATTATAGATTGTTTTGGCGAAGCACCACTAAGAAGGAAAATGTATAAGGATAAATATTGGGTATGGGGAATGGATTTGGCGGATGCAGTAGAAAGAATTACGCGCGATATTGAATTGGTAGGTATCTCTGTGCATTCGGTAGCCCAGGATTTACTCGCCCAAGAATTGATTAAATTAATCAAAGAAAAAAATACTCGCTTGCCAGTGGTAGTAGGCGGAGCTTATCCGACCTGTGCCTACAAGCGTTTCTTGAAAATGGGAGCTGATTATGTGGTTTTAAGCGAAGGAGAAGAGGCAGCAGATAAACTACTAAGACACCTAAAAGGCGAATTCAGATTAAATGATATTGACGGTTTGGCTTGGCGAGAGGGTTTTAATCCCAAAACTAAATTTATCGAAGATTTAGATGGCATACCTTATCCAGCGATTGATTTATTACCGTTAGAGAATTATTGGAAATTAGGCTATGCGCATGGACCTGTGAGGGGTAGATATACCTTTTTGATTACTTCTCGGGGATGCCCCTACAACTGTAATTTTTGTGCTGCTCCCTATATTTGGCAGAGAAATTATAGGTTTCATTCGCCAAAAAGGATTGTGGATGAAATAGAATTCTATAATCGTAAATATGGAATCGATAATTTTCATATTCAGGATGATGGTTTTGCTACTAATCGCCAGAGGATAGATCAGATAACTAATGAGATTATGCAAAGGAATTTAAGAATCTTCTGGGGGTTGCCTGCGGGCGTGAAAGCTGAGACCATCAGTATTGATTCCTTGAGAACAATGAAAAAGGCAGGTTTCAATTATCTTTCTGTTTCACCCGAATCGGGTTCAGAAAAGGTGCTTAATTTAATGAATAAACCTTTGAACAGGGAACACCTGTTGAATCTCTTAAAAGCAGCACAAAAGCTCAAGATTACCACACAAAGCTGTTTTGTGTTAGGGTATCCTGGAGAACAAGATTCAGATAGGGTATTGACCGGACAGTTTATCAAAGAGATAACTAGAATGGGAGTGGATGAGATTGCTATTTATATTATGAGCCCGCTTCCGGGCTCGTATAGTTTCGCACAGTTCTTTCCTGACGGAGATGTAACTGTTGCGCCAGAGGAAATCAGCTTTTCTCCCAGATGGAGAAAGGACTATGTGGCGCTTAATCGAGTAAGGACAAAGATGTATTTCGTATTTCTCCTAAATAAATTACTCTTTCATCCGGTGAAATGTATCAGGAGTTTATGCAATATCCTCACTAGGAGATTTGAGACAAAGATGGAAATGACTATCTACAGGCTTCTAAAAGCAAATTTTGGTCTGCCGATGTAGTACAGGAGATATTCGATGGTTTTATCTATAATTATACCCGTATATAATGAAGAGGCTACTGTTGATGAAATATTAGATAAGATTTCCACGATAGACTTTTCAGACCGGGGTATAAAAAAAGAAATAATAGTTGTAGACGATGGCTCAACTGATAAAACACAGGAGATACTTGAGAAGAGAAGAGAGAAGAAGGGGCCGGATGAAATCCTGAAGATTCATTTTTCTTTGTTAAATTTCGGCAAAGGCACGGCCATAAGAATCGGATTAAAATACGCCACTGGAGACATAATCCTAATCCAGGATGCAGATTTAGAATATGACCCAAAAGATTACCATAAATTAATTGCCCCTATTATCGAGGGTAAAACGAAGGTCGTCTTGGGCTCAAGATTTATAAAAAGAAAATATTACCCTGGCATGACCAAGTCACATTTTCTGGGTAATATGTTCTTAGTCTTATTAACCAATCTTTTATATAATGCAAAAATTACAGATGAGGCAACATGTTATAAAATAGCCACAAGCGATGTTTTTAAATCCATAGATTTTAAATGCAGGGAGTTTGAATTTTGCCCTGAGTTTATTGCCAAAGTTTGCAAAAAAGGTTTAAAGATTTATGAGGTACCTATACATTACGAGCCCCGTTCAAAAGAAGAAGGTAAAAAGATTGCCTGGAAGGACGGCTGGCAGGCGATTAAGACCTTAATTAAATACAGATTCGTTGATTAAATATTGGCATTTTTATAAAAACTAAAAACGATGGATTTTAATAAAAAGATTAAATTACTCCATATAATTCCTTCATTAGAAATTGGTGGAGCCCAGGAGATTATAGTTGAAATTGCTAAGAATATAAATAAAGACAAATTTAAAATGATGGTTTATTGTCTTCAAAATAAAAGTGAATTATTAGAAAATATTTGTTCACAAGGAGTAGAAGTTGTCTTATCTAATCAAAAGAGTAACTACGATTTTAAAATTTTACCTAAGATAGTTAATTTTTTAAAAAAGGAAAGGCCAGATATTATTCATACATGGATGTTTGGAGCAGATTTGTGGGGTAGGTTAGCTGCTATTTTAACAAATGTCCCTATTAAGGTCAGTTCAATAGTTTCAAAATATGAAATCTATAAATGGAAGAATCATCTCGCAGATAGATTACTGGAGCCCTTTACGGATAAATTTATCTTTTGCAATGATTCAGCTATTGATTTTTCAATAAGGAGGAGCGGAGTTAAACAGAGTAAAATAGTTAAGCTTTCTGAACCCGTTGATGTGGAAAAGTTTTATAGATTGAAAGAGAGGGTTAGCGAGTATAAAAGAGATAGTTTTAGGCAAAGGTTTGGCATCAGGAAAGACTTGCCCATAGTAGGCATTATCGCACGTCTGGAAGAGCAAAAAGGAGTTAAGTATTTTATTGAGGCAGCAGGCATATTAGAAAAAGACATTAATGCCCAGTATCTAATTGTTGGCAATGGAACCTTAAGATACAATTTGGAAAACTATGTAAAAGAATTAAGGATCAAATCACCTGTAATCTTTACAGGATTTCAACACGATCTGCCATTGATCTATTCTCTCCTTGATGTTTTAGTAATTTCGTCAATTTGGGAAGGTAAACCTTTGGTTATGTTATATGCTATGGCTGCAGAGGTTCCTGTGGTTGGAGTCGGAATTGATGGTATAGCAGAAGTGTTAATTGAGAATGAAACAGGATTCCCTTGTAAACCAAGGGATTCATTTGCACTTGCTGAATCGATCAAAAAAGCCATAACCAAGACAGAGATGTTAAAAAGAATTACGGAGCAAGCCAAAATATTAGTATCTGAGAGTTTTAATAGCAAGAAAGTTATTAGAGATTATGAGGCATTATATTTAAGTTTATTTGGCGAAAAATTAAGAAAAAATTAGAATGAAAACATTGTTAATTCTTCCGCCAGAAGAAAATAGAAGATTGATACCTCGACTCGGAATTATGTACATATCATCCTTTCTGAAAAGCAATGGTCTTGATGTTTCTATTCTTGATTGCAAGGCATTAGATTTTAGTTTTAGAGATAAAAATTCTTATAAAATAATAAACAATAGTATTTGGTGTCCCATAGATTGGAGCAGGTTAGAAAGAGAGATATCGAAGATTAAACCAGATATTGTGGGGATTTCAGCTATGACCAATGATATAAATAATGCCCATGAAGTAGCCAAAATCGTTAAGAGATTAAATAAAAAGATTCCAGTAATTATTGGCGGAGTACATGCTACATGTATGCCAAAAGAAACGCTGGAAGAATTTCCTTATTTTGATATCCTTGTCCGTGGCGAAGGCGAAGAGATTATGGCTGAGATAGTAGAAACACTGGAAAGGGGAAGGCAGATAAAAGATATAAATGGGATTTTATTTAGGTCTAATGGCCAAATATTACAAACTCCAGTACGCAGTGAATTAAAAGAATTGGATAAGCTTCCTTTTCCTGATTATGACGGAGTCCCACTTGAAATTTATACACAGTTTATCAAAAAAACAAATTATTTAGACAATATAGATGCAACAGGATTTTATCTCTCTAGCAGGGGATGTCCGTACCACTGCACCTTTTGCGCATCAATTAAAGTGCACGGCCATAAGTTAAGAGAGAGAAGCGTGGGAAACGTCATTCAGGAGTTAAAGCAATATACAAAAAAATACGGAACTAAAATGTTTTGGTTCTGGGATGATACTTTGACGGTTAATAAAAAGAGGGTCCTGTCTTTGTGCGAAGAATTAATAAAAGAGAAATTGGATCTGACTATAAGCTGCTATGCGCGAGTAAATACTATCGATGAGGAGTTAATCAGAAGGATGAAGCAGGCTGGTTTTAGATATATCTATTATGGAATCGAAACCGGCTCTGAGAAGGTTTTAAAAGATATTAGAAAAGACATAACACTAAGTCAGGCCAGAGAAGCAGTTAAACTTTCTTCCAAATATGGTTTGTATACAACTGCCGGATTTATGATTGGTCATCCCACAGATACCAAGGAGAGTATTGAGCAGACAATAAAATTCGCCAACGATTTAATTCCCTTAGGGCTACGACTAGCTGCATTTTGGGTTGCAATACCACTGCCAGGAACAGAGATGTTTGAGCAGGTAAAAAACAGGCTCCGAACTTTTAATTGGCCAGAATATTTTTACCAAGATTGCAATATGCCTCAGGCAAAACCAGTTTTTGCTCCTGAAGGGATTGGCTACACAGAACTTATTGAATATCAAAGAAGGGCGTACCGAGAATTTAGATATGAGTTTGTAAAGAATAAGATATTAAGCTTCGATATCCTTTATATACTGGGTGTATTGGGAAGAAGGATAAAGAGAGTATGGAATAATCTCTTTATCTCTTAAGGGAGGATAATATCAGGAAAGTATATATAAAAACAACTGATAAGGATTCTGAAAAATGGGATAGAATCTGGTCAGTTTCTACGGTTTCAGAGTCACTGAGAAACTGCGAAACAGATTATATGATACCCGTTTTTGATAAATACTTTCCTGAGGAAGGCAGGATTTTAGAAGCAGGCTGTGGTTTAGGGAAATATGTAATCTACTATAGAAGAAAAGGTTATGATATCGAAGGGGTTGATTTTTCAGCAAAGGCAATAAATTCAATTCTTGCTTTTGACAGTAGTGTTCCTGTTAGGGTAGCAGACGTCACTAACTTACCTTTTCCCGACGCTTATTTTAAATGTTATTATTCCGGCGGTGTTATTGAGCATTTTGAAAACGGTCCTTTCGATGTACTGAAGGAGGCCCATCGTGTATTAGAAAAGGGCGGGATTATTATTGCCCTGGTCCCACAGATTAATTTAATTAAGAAAATCGAAGATATTATGTTTTTCCGTTTTCTTAAAAAAAGATTGAGATTGACCTCGGAATTAATCGATAATTATGAAGAAATTATTTATATAATAGTAGATCGCTTTAAAAAAACATTACCGCCTATAGATAAATTTTCTTTTCATAATTATACATTTACTAAAAAAGAGGCCATAGATATATTTAAAAAGGCAGGATTTAGCATCAAATATATTCAACCAGTAGGTATAGAGTATGGTTTAATGAATTATAAGTTTATAAGAAATATTTATAACAAATATCAAGATGTTAAGAATAAGAACGAACAGAAATTACATACCTCACAAGAAAATTTATTTAAGAAAATGATATTTTCTGGCGAAATTAAAAAACTACATAAAAAAATATTAGTATATGAGGGTAATGATTTAAAGATAGCAAAACCGCTTGTCTGGTTACTGCGTAAAACCATAGCGAACTTACTATTATTAGTATGTAGAAAATAAAGATGTATCGTGCAATAATGCTAAGAGAGCATGAAGAACTTAATTTAAATGGAAAGTAATTTATTAAATGATATTGGGTATTTAATTAACATAAGAAGGAATGAGGTTGAGGTTCTGACATCCCTATATGGCATAGATAAAATAAAAGGCGAAATTAAAGTTCTTGAAGTTGGATGCGGAAACACTTTTTCTTCCGCCTTTTTACCTAAGACCAGATTACTCGTATGTTCAGATTTGCCCGAGCCGGATATAATTCATAATAAGTCGAATCTAGCCCAGGTTAAAAAAAATTCAGATTCATTAGGCCTTGAGAATTTAAAATTTATTGGTTGCACTGCTTTAGAATTGCCATTTAAAAATGAGACATTTGATGTTGTGTTCTCGCAATATGTATTGGAACATATCAAATGCCAAGATAAGGCGATAGAGGAATTTAAAAGAGTTTTGAAACCAGGTGGTTTAATTATCAGCTTAGTGCCAAATTTTATAGAAAGATTCTATGAGTTTCCCCGCTATTATCTTTACCTTTTAAAGAGGCTAAATTCTACTTTAACTAGATTATTTAGAGCTCATACGAATAATTCATTGAGACCAGAAAATGATACTCTACAAGAAAGAAAAGTTAAATTGGCTAATTTTTTTGAATATTACCCACATTTTCCATTTATAGAACCGCATGGAGAATATAAAAATGCTGTTCAGGAATTCATTAGACATTTACCCTTTAATTGGACGAAACTTTTTAAGAGACACGGTATGGTAATAATCGATGTCTTTTCAACAAATTACCTTCCCTGGAATTTTTTAGATGTGATTTCGTATAGGTTAACAGATTTTCTTTATCAAAAAAGCAAATATTTTACGCTAAAGGTCGGGAAATTAAAAGTTATTAAATACCTTGGTTATTCTCTTTGTGTCATTACCTCTAAAAGAAGTAAATCAATATGATTAAAAGACCAGCGATGGAAGGCGGCAAACCGGCAAGAAAGAAATTTCTTGTTTTTGGTAGCCCCTTAATTGAGGATAATGAAATTAAAGAAGTTATCGATACTTTGCACTCCGGTTGGATCGGTAAAGGCCCTAAGGTTAAAAAGTTAGAAGAGATGTTTAGACGTTATAAAGGCACAAAATATGCTATAGCTTTAAATTCCTGCACAGCTGCCTTGCACCTTTCTTTATTAGCAATAGGAGTTAAACCAGAAGATGAGGTAATAACAACTCCTATGACTTTTTGTGCTACTATCAATACTATAATTCATTCCGGGGCAGTACCGGTGTTAGCTGATTGCGAAAAGGAGACAATGAATATAAGTCCAACCGAAATAAAAAGAAAGATTAATTCTAAGACCGTAGCCATTCTTCCTGTTCATTTTGCTGGCCGTCCTTGTAAAATGGATGAAATTATGGATATTGCAAAAAAGCATCATCTGAAAGCAATAGAAGACTGTGCACATGCAATTGAGGCAGAATATCAAGGCACAAAGACGGGGACATTCGCAGATACAGGTTGTTTTAGTTTCTATGTTACAAAAAATATTACTACTGCCGAGGGTGGGATGGTAACAACTAATAATAATAAATATGCTGAAAAAATAACTGTATTGGGTCTTCACGGTATGACCAAAGATGCCTGGAATCGCTTTGGAGATGTAGGATATAAGCATTATCAAGTTATTGCTCCAGGATTCAAATACAATATGACCGATATTCAAGCAGCTATCGGAATTCACCAGTTGCCGAGAATTGATAGATATTGGCAGCGAAGGCAAGAGATATGGAATAGATATAACAATGCTTTTAGAAATTTGCCTTGTTTTATACCTTCACCGATTGAGAAAGATGTAAGACATGCTTACCACTTATATACATTATTACTCGATATAGATAATTTAAGTGTCAATAGAGATTTTATACTGAGTGCTTTAACTAAAGAAAATATTGGAGTAGGCGTACACTATTTAGCCATTCATAGTCATCCTTATTATTCTAGGTCTTTCGGCTACAGGTGGGGTGATTTCCCAAATGCCGAATTTATATCTGATAGAACAATATCTCTTCCTCTTTCAGCTAAACTTAGCGATGAAGATGTAAATGATGTAATAAAGGCGGTTAAGAAGTTATTGGTTTATTATTATAAAAAACAAAAGTTTTAAATACAGCTAGACTTAATGAATTTTTTCAAAAATAGCATTTTATCATTATTTACGAGGATATTTGTTTACTTATTAGCAATATGTATCTCCATCTATATCGCGCGCGTCCTCGGACCTGAAGCAAGAGGTGCATATTCACTTTTAACGCAATTTGTATTCATAATGGTTCTTTTCATGGATTTTGGCTTACAGAATGCTTCAGTATATTTTTTGGGAAAAGGAGAAAAACTAGGTAGAATTTATCCTAATATTATATCTTTATCACTTATAAGAGGCGTGATTGCTCTTGCATTTTTATTACTTTTTTTAAATTTTATAAAAAGCACTCTTTTGAAAAATATCGACCTTATATTAATCCTTATTGTAATTTTTTCTATACCTTTTAAGATTTTAACAGAAATATCAAGTAGCGTAATTCTAGGAATAAATAATATAAGGTTATTGAACATTCTAAAAGTCGTTCATTCCCTTTTACTTTTAGTCACTTTTGCCATCTTTGTTATTATTTTCAGACTAAAATTAAAAGGAGCAATTTTAAGTTTTGTATTTGCCGAAGTATTTATGGTTTTTGTTTATCTATCCATTCTTTCAAATTGGTTCAAAATTTATTTGAGGTTTGACACAACCTTAATAAAGCAATTACTAAATTATGGACTACGCGGCTTTTTAGCAACATTGTTAATATTGTTAATATTTAGGCTAGATTTTTTTCTCCTTAATTACTTTAAGGATATAAAGAGCGTCGGATTTTATTCAATTGCTGTATCATTCGCTGAATTGCTATTTTTAGTACCTGAAGTAATTGGGATGATATTATTCCCTAGGCTTACTTCTAGTAACCCTAAAGAAGTAAAAGAAAATACTATGCGAGTCCTGCGTATTTTGTTTTTTATTCTTACTATCTTTACATTGTTTTTATATATTTTCGGCTCATGGATTGTACGTTTTATTTATGGAGAGCAATATATAATTTCTATACCGCTTTTGCGCATTTTGCTACCTGGATTTTTAATGATGTCTTTATATTACATATTCTTTTCTTATTTCTTTTCCAAAAATAAACCGGAGATTGTAACATTTATAATAATTCTAACAATAATATTTAAGATAATATTAGGGATTATCTTAATTCCGCTTTGGGGCGCTAAGGGAGCTGCACTTTCTTCTACTTTTTCTTATATTTTTTGTGCGGTAACATTTATAATCATATTCCTTAGGCATTCTAAGATAGCCATTTTAGATACTTTTTTAATAAAATCTTCAGACCTGCAATCACTGTATAATTATTTTTTAGAGATTTGGTATCTACCTAATCGACAAGATAGCATGCCGGTATAACAAAGAATTGGGGAGGCTTTTAAAGTATGCTTAAAGAGTACGAGGAGATAGGATGCAATTTATGCGGCAGGGACAATTATCAGGTGATTTATGAAGCTAAGCAGATGCAAGTCCAAGAGAGAGATTTATTTGGTGTATATCGCGCATCAGCCGATGAATTTTTATTTGACCAATTAGTAAAATGTAAACATTGCGGGTTAATTTATATTAATCCACGTCTAAATTATGATACAATTCTTAAGATATATGAAACAGGAGAAGACCATGACTTTATATCTCAGGCTAAAGCGAGAGAGAAGACCTTTTTAAATTATATCAAATTGATAGAGAAATATGCCTCAAAAGGTAAAATCTTAGATGTCGGAACAGGTAGCGGCGCATTCTTAAACGCAGCTAAAAAGAGGGGATGGCAGGTATATGGCATTGAGCCGAATAAATGGTTGCGTGAATGGGCAAGGAAAAGTTATGGGATTGATATAAAAAATGGCACATTAATTCAACAAAAATATCCTGATAATTTTTTTGATGTCGTTACTTTATGGGATGTGCTCGAGCATCTGGGTGATCCAAAGGCGGAATTATGGGAAATAAAAAGGATTTTAAAACCCAGTGGCCTTTTGGTAATAAATTTTCCTAATATCTCAAGTTTGTTGGCTAAACTTGCAGGAAGAAAGTGGTGGTTTTTACTATCCGTGCATCTTTATTACTTTACGCCTCAGACCTTAAAAAAATTGCTCAGTTTAACTGGTTTTTCAACCCTTAAAACAAGTATGCATTTTCAATACCTAAGCCTTGGTTATTTAGCCTATCGTGCAAAGGCTTATAATAGAGGCGCATATAAGATAGCAGATAGAATTATAAATACATTAGGGCTAGGTGATATGCTCATACCTTATTACGCTAGCCAAACAAATATATTTTGCCAAAATGAAAAAAAATAATAAAAAAATACTGATTTTAGGTGCAGGGATTTCTGGCTTAGCAGCAGGATGGCAACTATCTGAAAAGGGATTTAAGGTGGTAATACTCGATTCATCAAATCAGATAGGCGGACTTTCTACTTCTTTTGAACACAATGGGTTTCTTCTCGATTACGGTCCACACAAGATATATACACAGCTAGATGAAGTTTTGGAAGAGATAAAAAATCTCTTAGGTCAGGATCTTTGTGCACATAAAAAGAGGAGCTCAGTATACTTAGAAAATAGATTTTTTAGTTATCCTTTTAAAATGAGCGAGCTAATATGTGGTTTGAGATTTGGAGTGGCTTTGCAATGCTTTGGTGGATTTTTAGCAACCTTTTTAAAAAAAGTTGGCAGACGAAAAGAAATTATTACCTATGAGGACTACGTGATAGATAGGTTCGGTCGTCCTTTGTATAACCTTGTATTCAAGCCTCTGGCAAACAAAATCTGGGGTGAGCCGCGAAAAATTTCTTATATATTAGCCGAGAAACGTATTCCAATACCTAATATGGCGCAGTTAATAATGAATACGCTCATCAAGAAAGACTCAAACTCACCCCAAATTGATGCCAAAGTGTTTTACTATCCCGCCCAGGGAATAAGACAATTAGTTGAGGCGATGCAGAAAAGGATTATGCAAAATGGCGGGAAAATTTTATTAAATAGTCGAATTCGAGCGATAAACTTGGATAGAAGAGAACTCAAATCATTAATTTTCGAACAACAAGGGCAAGAAAGGCAGGAGGATTTCGGCTTTTTGATCTCTACTATCCCCATAGGCGAAGCAATAAGATTAATCACGCCTAAATTTAATGGCAAAATACTGGCTGCTGCAGAGAAACTTAAGTTTAGGTCAGTGTTATTGGTATACATTGTCCTGAATAAAAATAGGGTGATTGATGACCATTGGATATTCTTCCCTGAGGAGAAATTTCTCTTCAACAGATTATTTGAACAGAAAAGTTTTAGCGAAAATATGTCTCCTAAAGACAAGACGGTTTTGTGTCTAGATCTAACCTACGAGAAAAACGGACCGATGGACACAATGGATGAAAAGGTATTCTGCGAAAAAGTTATTCAACAGCTAGAGGATATAGGATTGATAGAGCGTAAAGACGTTTTAGAATATTTTACTTATCGCAGAGAAAACGTGTATCCGATGTATGATTTAGAATACCAGAATAACTTACAGATACTGTTAGATGCAGAGGCAACTATGGATAATTTCTTTTTGTTGGGAAGGCTGGGTTTATTCAACTATAACAACATGGATCATTGTATTGACATGGGGCTTAAAATGGCTAGGTTTTTAAATGGCGGTAGTACAAAAGAAGAGTGGGCAAGGTTTAGGAAGGGGTTTGAGAAATATCAGATAGTCGATTAATTTTGTAGATAAAAATGCCAAGAATCTTTAATAGTCCAACAAATTTGCTCTATAACAAGTTTATAAAATTATACCGTTCTGATATTGCCTTAAGGTATCCGGCGGTAATAAAAATTGAAGTTACTACGGATTGCAATTTAAGGTGTCCTCTTTGCTTTAGGGGGGCAGGGATGATGACGAGGAAACACGGGGGTATGTCTTTTTCCGTTTTTAAAAAAGTGATAGATGAGGCAGCAAGGCACTGTACAGAGGTTACCCTGACTAACTTTGGAGAAAACTTCTTGAATAAAGAGATTTATCAGATGATTCGGTACGCAAAGTCAAAAGGAGTCAAAAATGTCTCTACCTTTTCGAATTTTCTTACTGTTTCTGAAGCCAATATAAAAGAGATTGTGGATTCAGGATTGGATGAGATAGTTATCTCTATCGATGGCATGGATCAGGCTACCTATGAAAAATTCCGTGTAGGGGGTAATTTTACCAAAGTGATAGATAACATGAGATTTCTTGTTGAGGAAAAGAAAAGAAAAAGTTCCAGAAAGCCTATTATTGAAGTCCAGTGTCTGTTAACGAAAGATACAGAAAGGAATTTGTCTGGGATATATAAGTTTTTGAGTAGCCTCGGTACTGATAGAGTAGCCTTCAAGGCATTATTTCTATATATTCGCGATTTTCAGCATATAACTGAAGCTGACTTAGAAAACGCTTATCGATTTTTACCGCAGCAAGAAGAGTTGCGGGTTTATGCACTAGAGCATGATACAATGAGCTGGCGCTTCAACTGTAACGTAAATTCCTGCACAGATTTATGGCGTAGCATTACACTTACCTGGGATGGCAAAATTATCCCCTGTTGTTTTGACTGGGACGCAGAGTATATATTAGGTGATATAACTGAAGAGAGTTTCGCCAGGATTTGGAATGGACCAAATTATAGAAAATTACGCATTGATTTCTTGAAGGGAAATTTCAATCTCTGCAGAAATTGTCCAGCTTCAGTTTTTAATAAATTTTATATTAATATTGAAAAATATTTTAAAAGACAATATGGCACTAGGAGCAAACAATGTAATATTTGTTAGACATTTCTTTAACCAATGAAAACCTGTTGTTTATTATTTAGTAACTTAAAAAATAAAGAAAATATTTTCTTTTCTCTTATATTAATTCTAAATTTGATACTTACTATATATGGAAATAATTGGGGTCTGCCTGACAGGTGGAATGTGGATGAAAGCGTGGCTACATCTTTAAAAATGGCTGCCCAAAAAACAATATTGCCGCCTAAAAACGATACTCATCCCACTTTTTATTATTTCTTTTTGATGCTAGTCCTTAGTCCGTATATTTTTTATTTAAAATTAAGTGGTTTTCCAATTGAACAGCTAAGGCAAACTGCTGCTGTTTCTTGGATAAAATTTGCCGAGGTTTTTCCAGAAATAGCCACTAACCTTTATTTTATAGCACGTTGCGCTTCAGCTTTATTAGGGGCACTCACTATTTATTTGATATTTCTTATCGCCGCACGTTTATACAATAAGAAAGTCGGTTTATATTCAGCTGGTGTTTTAGCTATAACCATGGGTTTTGTAGCAGAAAACCATTTTGCTAAAAGTAGTGCTTTGGTTAATCTTTTGGTTACGGTGGTGATATTATTATGCATAAAAGCCTTACATGAGAAAGTATTCCATAAATATTTCTACTTAGCAGCATTTTTGGTAGGTCTTTCTTTTTCCACAAAATTTAATGGTGCTATAGGGCTCCTGTCCCTATTAACCTCCTACCTATTGAGAAAGAATAAGGCAATAGAAGAAGATGTTGCTTTAAGAAGTATGCCTTTTAGAATGAAATTGAGATTTTATTTTTTTTCTAAAGCCTTATTTTTTAGTTTGCTTTTAATTTGTTTGGGCATTATTACAGGATACCCCGCAATTATTATTAATAGTACCTATTTTATTAAAGGCGTTCTTTATTATAAAGTCTATTTACCGGGTGCAAGTCAAATCACTTCTGTGAATTTGCATATTTTTACAGGATTAAAGAATAATTTCTTGCGACTTATTAGTATATTTGGGCCGGCGCTCTGTTTATTTGTAATATTTGGCTTTTTAAAAGCTCTGAGGGAAATTAGGAAGAAAAAATATCAACCAGAGCTGCTCCTTATCTTAATTTTTGTTTTTACATATTTTATTATTTTTAGCGCTTTTCAAAGATATCCTAAGATGGCTGTAGTTAAATATATTATTTTGATTATACCCATCCTCTCTGTGTTCGGCGGCAAGGCGATCTACGATTTTATTTCAATAAAGTGGCTATCAAATAGAATGAAGGTTGCGGTTTTAGCCTCGGTTTTTTTTATATCCGTAATCTACACGTTAAGCCTTGATGTTACATTTGCAAGAAAGGATACCAGGTATGCTGTTACTAGATGGGTTGAAGAAAATATTTTATCCGGCTCAACTATATCGATTTTTGACGAAGTGGATTGGCTTTTTTCTTCGAAGCTTTTATCTAGATATAATGTCATATATTTTGGGAATAGTTCAATCCAATCAAGAGACAAAAATTTATTTCAAAATCTTAATGACGAAAAGTTACGAGAAGGATATTTTGCATATCTTAATGAATACGGAATCCGTTCTGATTATGCCATCGTATCTATAAATTCTTTTGCCAAACTATCTGATTATATAATTGATCCTGGATTGAATGTTCAAGGAAATAAGTTTATGCAAAGGCTTATAAATGGAGAATTAGGTTATAAATTGGTGAAGAAATTTGAAGACAAGATGCCTTTTTTTTGGAATCCCAAAAATGAGTATATGTCTCCTACTATCTTAGTGTATAAAAGATGAAGATAAATTATGCAGTTTGGGCAATTCTACTTGGTTTATGGTTTCTATTTTCGCCGACCAGCTTAATCTTTTCTTTGTTAGCGTCACTAATACTTATAACTATCTATGTTAAATGTAGGCCGGAAGAAAAGAAATTTGTTTTATTTCTTTTTATTTCGGGGTTCTTATTACGGATACTATTTCTTTCATTTTATCATTGGGGATATCTTGTGCTCTTAAAAAAACCTGATATTATCGGGCCAGACGGAGAGGCATATATAAAGAATGGTTGGTTTATTTCTCGTATACTCTTTAATAAAAATATTACTTTACCACCGTCTGGCTGGCCAAATCCAGCAAAGTATTCGTATCTGGTAAATATTACATCATACGCACGGGATTATATTCTACCAGAAGTAGGTGGCTATCAGATCGGGCCGTATACCTATTTTATTGCATACCTGTTTTTTATATTTGGGTATGTTCCATTAATGGTTAAATTTATAAATGTTTTTTTTAGCGTATTGATGGGCGTAGTCGTTTATTTTATGGCTAAAGATTTGTTTGAAAGGAAAATAGCTAAAATTTCTTCGATATTGGTTAGCTTTTTTCCGTCTACCTTTTTATTTTCCATTACGGCATTAAAGGATACTATCGCAAATTTTTTTCTTGTCTTTATGGTGTGGCTGTTAATCCGATATAATCAAAGAGGTAGGATAGCTCATTTAGCTTTAACAATCCCCAGTTTATTATTTTTATATTTTTTGCGTGACAGATTTGTTCTATTCTATTTGTGTGCAGCGCTATTGTCGCTTTTTGTTACCCGGGTAAGATTCTCAAGAAAACTCGCCATATTGATTTTATGCGTAGCGTTGATAAATTTCACGCCCTTTAAAAATCGCCTTATTAAACAATTTAATTTATACCAAATTTTTAGAGTACATTATGGTTATGTAGGTACGCCAGGGAGAAATTATAAACTTTATCCAGAGTATTTCTATGCTAAGTCAGATAGTCAAATTGAATTTAGGGATACAGTAGTGGCATTTTTCAAGGGTTCGGTACATGCTTTGCTTGAACCATTTCTTTGGAAGGCGTCAACTACTGAAGATTTACTATTTTACCCCCAGATGTTATTTTGGTATTTTCTTTTGCCATTTTCAGCTCTTGGACTAATAATTGGCTTAAGATATAATTATTCGAACACGATGTGCGTGTTTATCTTTTTATTGGTAATGCATTTTGTTCTCTCGCTTTTCGAAGGCAATGTGGGGACAGTGTTTAGACATAGGGAAATGGTTGTTCCTTTTATATTGATACTTGCGGTAGCAGGGTTAAATTATTCGTTTGTCAAGAAAACCTCTTCACCATAACGTAAACACTATACCTTTCAGTCAGTATGTATAAAAAACTTATTATGACAAATTTGTGAATATTCATCTAGTCGGAAATGATTTATAAATTTACAGGGCACATTTTCTTGATGCCGTAAATCTTAAAAATGGGGGAAAATTTAAGGAATTATAAAATTTTATATATTTCTCATGACGGATTACTTGATCCGCTTGGTAAGTCCCAGATTATTCCTTATTTGAAGGGCCTTTCGGAAAAGGGTGCCAAATTTGTAGTCTTGAGCTTCGAAAGGAAATCAAGCATGAGAAACCGCAATGATATCAAAAAGCTTAAGTCTCAATTAGCCTATTTTGGAATAACTTGGAAATGGCTATACTACCATAAAAGCCCTCGTCTAGTAGCAACATCTTTTGATATTTTCTGCGGTTGGTTATATTCACTTTGGTTAATGAAGAGATATAGAATTAAAATTGTACATGTGCGTAGCTACGTCGCAGCTTTCATAGCCTTCGGCCTTAAGAAAATATGCCGTTTAAAATTTATTTTTGACATGAGAGGTTTTTGGCCAGAGGAAAGGATAGAGGCAGGGATTTGGAAGAAGGGAGGTCTACTTTATCGCATTTCAAAATATTTTGAAAAAATTTTTCTCCACAGCGCAGATTCCATCGTATCACTGACGCAAGTGGCAAGAAATGAAATTAAGGAATTTTCTTTCTTAAAAAATAAAATACTCGATATAACTTGTATACCTACATGTGTAGACTTAGAAATTTTTCGATTTAACCATAAGGTCAAAGATTTAGAGATGAAGCGTAGCCTTGAAGGAAAATTTGTTTTTATTTATTCCGGCTCACTCAGCACTTGGTATATGCCGCAACAGTTATTAGCTTTCTTTGCAGTAGCTACCACAAGCATACCACAAGCACATCTTTTGGTTCTCACTAAAGAGGAAGAGCTATTTATGAAGATTTTAAAGAATAGTAATCTATGCGAAGATCGTATTTCTGTTTTAAGTGTAAACTACGAATTGCTTCCTAATTATTTGTCTTTAGGCAAGGCAGGCCTCGCCTTTTACAAGCCGGGTTATTCTAGGAAAGGATGTTGTCCAACCAAACTAGGAGAGTACCTTGCTTGTGGCTTACCAGTTATTATAAATACAGGCATAGGAGATGCAGAGCAGATTCTAAAAAAAGAACGCACAGGTATTATTATAAAGGAATTCTCAGAGGCTGAGCATAAAAGAGCCAATCAAGAGTTAAAGGAATTATTATTGGATAACCAGCTAAGCACCCGATGCCGTAATGTAGCAGAGAAATATTTTGGCTTAGATGAAGGAATAAGAAGATACTATGCTATTTATCAGAGGCTATTAGACCAATGAACATTTTGTTTTGGCTTCCATATCCGACCGAAGGGGCGAGTAACAGATACAGGGTAGAGCAATATTTGCCGTATCTAGATAAGTCAGGCATAAAGTATACCCTTCATTCTTTCTGGAGCAGTGCAGCCTACAGGGTATTATACAAAGAAGGCTACCAACTAAAAAAAGCTTATTATTTTCTCTTGGGAGCCATATCGCGTATATCCGATTTAATAAATATATCACAATACGATGCCGTATTCATACACCGCGAGGCATTCCCTATCGGCGGGGCATTCTTTGAGGCTATTTTACATAAGTTGGGAAAACCATTTATCTTTGATTTTGACGATGCTATTTTCTTAAGTTCCACCAGCAAGCCAAATAGTTTTATTGAGAGGCTTAAGAATCCTAATAAGACTATTAGTATTATCAGGTTCAGTGACCATGTGATAGCGGGAAATTCTTATCTGGCTAATTTTGCGTTGGGTTACAACCGGTCTGTCTCGGTCATACCTACAGCTATTGACACTGATAAATACCAGCCTGCCCTTAAGAAGGCTAACAAAAAAATTATTATCGGATGGATCGGCAGCGTTACTACGATAGATTTTCTTTATATGCTACGCAACGTATTTATTCAATTGTCGGAGCGTTTCCACAATGTGGTATTCAAGATTGTGGGGCCGGATTTTTCTTTGCCGGGGCTATCCAATATCGTAAACAAACCCTGGAAACTGGAGGAGGAGATAGAGGATTTGGGTACGTTTGACATAGGGATAATGCCCATGCCGGATAATAAATGGACAAGGGGCAAGTGTGGCTTTAAGGCCATTCTTTATATGAGCCTGGGGATACCGTGCGTCTGTTCTCCCATTGGTGTGAATACCCAGATCGTAGATGGGATAAATGGTTTTCTGGCAGTTACAGAAGAAGAGTGGTTGCATAAACTTTCCCTTTTAATTAAAAGCCCAGAGTTGCGCAAGGAAGTCGGCCAGGCGGGACGTAAGACCATGGAAGAGCGGTATTCAGTCCGGGTAAATGCGCCCAAGTTTTTAGAAATAATACAGGAGAGCGTCTCTAAGAAATGAAAAGAGAGCGGGTGAGTAATATGGATTATGAAAGGGCAGGGACGCAAAAGGAGTTTTATAGCGACACAGAAGTTGAATATGTGGGTTGTCCTCTTTGTAATGGGAATAAATCTAAGCAGTTATACAAAGAAAGAGGCGCCTTGGGTATAGTTCAGTGTTCTAGCTGTAGACTTATTTATGTGAATCCCCGGCTAAGAGAACCAGAAAAAATTTACTGGGGAGATGCTGAAAAATATTTTAAAGAGGCAAGATTGATTTTTTTAGGAAAAGCCAAACACCATCGCGATCCCAATTATCTAGAAGACCTAAAATTGATCCGTAAATATAAACCCGGAGGTAATTTTTTAGACGTAGGCACTAATATGGGTTTTTTCTTAAGGAATGCGCAGGGCGCGGGCTGGCAGCTTTATGGCGTGGAGCCTTCTCCTGCATTATCAGAATTGGCACGGAAATATTTTGGCTTAAATGTGAAAACAGCATTTCTGGAAGAAGCGGATTTTCAAGATAATTTCTTTGATGTCATTACCCTGACTGATGTGTTTGAGCATATTGCCGAACCTGGAAAAATCTTGAAAAAAATACATAGAATTTTAAAAGCCGATGGAATCTTGTTTATTAAGGTGCCTAACGGCCTATTCAACCTCTTTAAGTTTTATATTGCAGGTTTGACCAGAATACAGAAGAATTTCGATTTGTTTGACTCCTATGAACACGTGGTGCACTATTCGCAAAAAACTTTGCGGCGGATGCTGGAGAAACACGGTTTCAAAGTTATAAAGACCCATATCGGAAAGCCAATACAAATCCCTGTATGGCACAATTTTGTGGGTGCATATTACCAATATCCCTCTCCTTGGTGCCTTGACCCCAAGAGATATTTTTCCCGAAACCTGCTTTATGTCCTGTCCCTGATTGAGTTCAAGATGAGGCTTAATCGAGCGGGGTACCTGGCTCCCAATATTATTGCCATTGCCCAGAAAGGTTAACTAATGTGCGGTATCTGCGGAGTTATTGACTATACACAAAAGGGGATCGTCAGTGAGGAAACGCTGCGCCGCATGTGTGGTCAGATGCAGCATAGAGGCCCTGACGATGAAGGCATATACCTCTATAAAAATGGGCCAAGCGTAGGATTAGGACACAGGAGGCTAAGCATCATTGATTTGTCGCCTTTGGGTCACCAGCCTCTCTGCAATGAGGACAAGACAGTATGGGTCACTTTAAATGGAGAAATCTATAACTTCAAAGATTTGAAAGATGAACTGGAGAAAAAAGGGCATAGGTTTAAATCTCGCACAGATACTGAGACCATAGTCCATCTCTATGAGGAGTATAGAGAAGATTGCGTAAAGTATCTACGCGGAATGTTTGCCTTTGCTTTATGGGATGAAAAGAAGGAGACCCTTTTATTAGCAAGGGATAGGCCTGGCAAAAAACCGCTGCTTTATTATTCTAAAGACGGTATTTTCTGTTTTGCCTCAGAATTTAACGCATTGTTAGCCAGCGGATTAGTTTATAAAGAGATTAATCCCTGCGCAATTGATGAGTATCTTAGCTTTGGATACATCAATGCACCGCTCACTATTTACAATAACATCTTTAAGCTTCCTCCCGCACATATGCTCATCCTCAAGGATGCAAAGATACAAGTAAAAAGGTACTGGAATCTGGATTACATACCTAAGATTAAAATATCAGAAGAGGAGGCAGCAGAGGAGATTCTCAGGCTGCTTAAGGAGGCAGTAAGAATTCGATTATATAGCGATGTGCCCCTTGGCGCATTTTTAAGCGGCGGGATTGATTCTAGTACTGTAGTGGGCCTGATGAGCCAGTTGTCGGCCACAAAAGTAAAGACCTTTTCTATAGGTTTTGAGGAGAAGGATTTTAGTGAATTAAAATACGCACGCAAGATTGCCGAGCGTTTTCATACCGACCACCATGAGTTTACGGTGAGGCCAAAGGCATTAGATATATTGGCTTTATTGGTAGAGCGATATGGAGAACCTTATGCCGATTCCTCCTGCATCCCTACGTACTATGTCTCTAAGCAGACCAGAGAATACGTTACTGTTGCTTTAAATGGCGACGGAGGAGATGAATTATTTGCAGGTTATGAACGTTATCAGGCAATGATTGCTGCGGAAATTTATCAAAAGCTCCCGGATATACCTAAGAAAATAATATCTCGAATTTTAAATAGTCTGCCTGATTCTGTAAACCCTAAAAATAGTCTAAGGCGCATTAAAAGATTTTTTATGGCAATTAATCTTCCTACCTTAGAAAGATATCGTCGCTGGGTCGGTATATTTGACAATGGTTTAAAAGAATCGTTATATACTACTGACTTTAAAAACAGGATAATGAAAGACAGCGCTTCTGATTCTTTGGCGCCTAATTTAGGTAATCTAAAGGAGCTGAATTTATTAGATAGACTTTTAATGACAGACACATTGACTTATTTACCAGGCGACCTTTTAGTAAAGGTAGATATAACCAGTATGGCGAATTCCCTGGAGGCCCGTTCTCCATTTTTAGACCATAAACTTATGGAGTTTGCCGCAAGATTGCCCGCAGAATATAAAATGAAAAGGTTTATTAAAAAATATATTTTGAGAAAAGCAGTGAAGGATTTAATCCCTCAAGAGAATATCCAGCGCAGGAAAATGGGTTTTGGCGTGCCTGTCGGTGAATGGTTTAGAAATGATTTAAAAGACTTTTTATGCGAAATCCTTCTTTCTCGGAAGTTTTTGGGCAGGGGGTATTTTAGGCCCGAGCTAGTTAGAAATATAGTCCTGCAACACATTGGCGGACGGCAAGATTATTCATTTCAAATCTGGGCACTTTTGATGTTTGAGCTTTGGCATCAGAGGTTTATGGATTAGATGAAGAAAAAAATTATAAGCATAGCACTAATTGGCACTGCAATATCTGCCTGTATAGTTTTTTTTCTTAATCTTAATGTCACCACTAAACAGTGTATTGACTATCGATGCCATGCTATCCAATTACCTTTGTATCTAAAAACTTTAGATTTTTTTGACCGGCATTTTAATTATAAACAATTAGTAAAAAAGATAATACAAGATGCAAAGAACGATGAAGAGCGGGCATTGAAAATATTTTCTTGGACATATAATAATATCAAAAGGAACCCCGAAGGTCTTCCCATAATGGATGACCATGTTTGGTATACGATTGTAAGAGGATACGGTGTCGATGATCAATTCCAGGATGTTTTTACTACGCTTTGTCACTATGCTGGTCTGGATGCATTTTTTGATTTGCTACCCAGCGAAAAAGACAAAGAAATAAAGCCTTTGTCCTTTGTAAAATTAGGAGATGACTGGTTTATTTTTGACGCTTATAACGGAGTATATTTCAAGAATGCAAGGGGTAAGATGGCTAGTGTTAAGGATTTGTCAAGTGGTGACTGGCAAATAGTTAGCTTATCGCGCAATGAACTTCCAAATTATAGAGATTATTTTCAAAATTTAAACTCAATTAATTATAGAAATTATAGATCCTCTCGAGCTGCTCTGCAATCTCCTCTTAATCGGCTTATTTTCTGGAAGGAATCTAAGGATAAAAAATAGGAGTCCATACAATTTCTTAGTTGACAGAGGAAGGTTTTTATCTTAAAATACGTTTAAAACGTTCTAAACACATTAAAAGGGAGGGGTTATGAACCACAAATTAGATGTTGTTCAAACTAAATTCCTGGAAGGTATAAGCCATATAAGTGATGCCTTTGGCTTAAATGGTTTCGTGGCTAAGCTGTACGGCATTTTGTATTTAAAGGCGAACCCACTCTCATTGGATGAGTTAGCCGAGGTCTTGGGTGTAAGTAAGGGTAATGTCAGCATAAATATCCGAGAGTTGGAAAATTGGGGCGCAGTAAGAAAGATATGGGTAAGGGGATCTAGGAAAGATTACTATGAAGCAGAGTCGGATATAAAAAAGGTTCTCTTAAATAAACTAAAGTCTGCCCTGCAGAAAAGATTATCTGAGGTCTCCTATATAATTGAAGAGGCAAATAAAATTATTTCTTCTGCTGAGGGAGAGTTATCCGCGGAAGAAAAGCAGATAGCCAGAGGTTATCAGGAAAGATTAAAAAAGATAGAGGATCTGCAAGGTTTAGTAGCGAATGCACTGAATCTGGTAGATAAGCTATTATAGAAAAAATGAAATTTACCATAGGATTTGAGAGGGAAGACGCAAAAAAACTCCATCGGCACTGGGATGAGATTATCACCAATCAACAGTGGTCTGAGGGTAAGTTCATTAAGTTGTTTGAAGAAAAATGGTCTGCTTATAACGAGTTACCTTCAGTAGCGTTTTCCAGTTGGGGTGGTGCAGCATTGGCTGCCTTGGAATATTTTCAAATTAAAAATAAAATTGTTTTATGTCCTTCGAATACTTTTATGGCGACGCCTTTGAGCGTAATAAAGGTAGGCGGAAAGGTCGAATTTGTTGACTGCAATAAAGATGATTTATGCTTGTCGTTCGAAGATTTAAAGATAAAGGTGAAAAAATATAATCCGGTTGCAGTTTGGGTAGTGCATATTGGTGGGCATATTGCTTTTCAGATAGATAAAATTGCTAAGTTTTGTAAAGAAAAAGGGATTATATTACTTGAGGACTGCGCCCATGCTCACGGAACTTCCTGGTATGGCAGGAGAGCAGGTAGCTGGGGAGAGGTCGGAATATATTCATTTTATGCAACAAAAACGATATCGACCGGAGAAGGAGGGATGCTTGTTACAAAAAATAAAGATTTGATTGACTTTGCTAAAAAATACCGAAACTATGGAAAGTTCGACTATAAAGTAAAAGGTCTAAATTTTAGAATGAATGAATTTACTGCTGCCATAGGCTGTGTTCAAATTGATAGGTTGGATGAAATTGTTGCCTGGAAAAATGAATATGCAAGAAAACATTTGGACCCAGAATTTCATAATCGGGTAAATTTTCCTGACGGTATGGTCAGCGGTTATTATAAATACATTGTTTTTGACCCGATTGAAAAATCAACAGGTAAGGTATACGATCAGCCTTGTCATAAGATAATGAATAAGAGTTACGAATTGCCAAATACTGATTGGATAGCGAAGAATCATTGGTGTGCGCCATTATACTATAAAGGAGAGGAGCTTTAAGATGAAGGTGCTAGTTACCGGCGGTTCAGGCTTTATTGGTTCGCATGTGGTAGATAAACTTATTGATAAAGGGATTGCAGTTAGGGTTTACGATGGTGTTATGCCTACTTACAGGAAGGATATCGAATTCTATCAAGGTAGTATTTTAGACACCACAGCTTTAGGTTTTGCTATGAATGGCATTGAAGCGGTATTTCATTTGGCCGCAGTTGCAGATGTTAAAGAGGTCTATAACGAACCATATTATTCAGAATCGATTAATGTTAGAGGTACAATTAATGTCTTAGAGGCAGTGAGAAAAGCGAATGTGAAAAGATTAATATATGGCAGTACCGTCTGGGTTTATAGCGATACTGAAGAAAATAATGTTGACGAATCTACCCCTTTGCATGCACCATCGCATTTCTATACCACAACTAAATTAGCCGGTGAATACTATTGCCAGTCTTATGCTAAATTGTACGGGCTTGAGGTGACAATTTTAAGATACGGTATCCCGTACGGACCAAGGGCGAGAGACGGGGGAGTAATTCCAATATTTGTGGGCAAGGCGCTTAGAGGCGAACCTTTAACCATTGCTGGAGACGGCTTGCAATATAGAAAATTCATTTATGTGGAAGATTTGGCTGAGGGAAATATTCTGGCTCTTAAAAATATTGCTAAAAATAAAATATATAATCTTGATGGAAGAGAAAAAATTACGATAAAACAAATTGCTGAAACAATAAAGAAAGTTTTGGGTAATGTAAAGATTGAATATACTTCCGCTCGACCAGGAGATTTTTCTGGTAAAGACGCATCCAGCGCCTTAGCAGAGAAAGAATTAGAATGGGTGCCTCGGATAAGTTTTGAAGAGGGAATCCGCAGGTATATAAATTGGTATAAAGAAAGAGAAGCGAGAAGAAAGCAAGATTGGGAAAAAATCGATGAAACATTAAAGACCTAAGGTATATTATGCGAAAAGAAAAAATTTTGATTATTGCTCCACATATGGATGATGAGGTTTTAGGGTGCGGCGGAACAATAGCAAAACATGTAGCAAATGGTGATAATCTTTTTGTATGCTTTATAGCTAACCGGATTTACCGTCATAAATTTAATAAGAAAAAAAATGAGATTGAAAAAGAATATGTAAGAAAGGCAAAAGATATACTTGGTTACAAAGAAGCAGTTTTTTTTGATTTGAGTGACGAGAGGTTAGATGCCTGTCTGCAAGATATCATTATCCCTCTAGAAAATTATATTTCGCAAGTAAAACCAAATACTATTTATTGCCCCTTTCAGCAAGATAATAATCAGGACCATAGGACAGTATTTAGTGCTGCACGAGTAGTCTTGAGAGCATCTGCAACAGCATTTATAAAAAATATCTTTATGTATGAAGTACCTTCTTCGACAGAACAATCCCCTCCGTTATTAGAAAACGCATTTCTGCCCAATTATTATGTAAATATCGCAAAGTATATTGATAAAAAAATAAAGGCCTTTAGATGTTATAGGACCGAGAAAAGAGATTATCCTCATCCTCGTTCTGAAAAGGCCTTAAAAATTTTAGCCAATAAAAGGGGCATTGAGATAGGCTTTAAATACGCAGAGGCCTTTATGATTTTAAGACACAAATGGTGTTAATATGATATTAGGCGTAACTCCTGCCAGGGCAGGAAGTAAAGGCGTACCAAGAAAGAATATAAAAATGATTGCAGGTAAACCCTTAATTGCCTGGACAATAGAGGCAGCAAAAAAATCTAAAATGCTCGATAGATATATAGTTTCTACAGAAGATGAAGAAATAGCAGACGTTGCAAAACACTATGAGGCAGAAGTTATGCTTAGGCCAAAGGAACTGGCTACCAATGAAGCAACTACAATAAGTGTTTTACAGCACGCCATCACTGTAATTCCCTGTGATATATTAGTCCTTTTACAAGCCACATCTCCCATAAGACACACCAGCCTTATCGATGAGTGTATAAAAGAATTTTTAACTAAAGGATACGATTCTTTAGCCACGGGCTTCATCTGTAAATATATAGAATATGGCAAGAGTGAATCAAGACGACAAGATATAGAAGGGTTTTTTTATGACGACGGTAACGTATATATCATAAAATCCGATTTAATTAAAAAAGGCGATCGCTATGGAAAAAATATGGGGAAAAAAATCATCAGCCGCTGGGAAAATATAGAAGTCGATGATGAATTCGATTTCTGGATAGCTGAAAAAATAATTAAAGAAGGTATATGTAAAATAAGATAACTCAATGAAGAAAGCACTTTTTGTATGGTCTAAGATCTGAAATTCGGAATAGCATAGGCATTGCTTTAAGAAAGAAACTTTTGGAGATTTATGAGAAAACTGTATGGTCTAATAATGGAACCTATATTGATGACGGTTTAAAAGAATCTTATATTCAAGAATTAAAAAATATAATAAATCATAAAAATTACTAGGCAAAGGAAATGCCAAGTCGATATATTTTTGTTTTCAAAAGTTCACAATGACAAGGAAATATATTTGAGACGATAAAAAGCTAAATATAATGAAAAAAAATATAAAAATTAATCATGACTATTTTGTATTAACTGATAAATGGCAGAACTTGAGATATTTTTTTAGACAAGGCTACATACTTCCTCATCTTATCGACCGTCTAAAGTGGTTTTATTATCCGAAGCTCTTTATAGTCTCAACTTTTCCTACCCACCTCGAATTAGAAACTTCCAGTGTATGTCAGATGCGTTGCCCAATGTGCAAAACTACCGAAATGATAAAGAAAGGAATCGATTTTTTTGGTTTTATGGACTTAGGTCTTTTTAAAAAGATTATTGATGAATGCGTTAATGAGCCTCTGTTTTCAATCAAACTAAGCTGGAGAGGAGAGCCACTTTTAAATCCTCGTATAATTGAAATGATCTCGTACGCTAAGAAGAAGGGGATAAAGAACGTTGCTTTCCTGACAAATGGTGAACGGCTTAACTCGGAATTAACCGAAGGATTAGTTAATGCTGGGTTAGACTGGATAAGCATCTCTTTTGACGGCTTGCAAGAAGTTTATAACAAAATAAGGAAACCGGCTAAGTTCGACGAGACGTTAGAAAAGATTAAATACATTAAACAATATAGAGAAAGGCAAAAAAGAAAAAAACCACTTATACGAATACAATCTCTTCATTCAGCCATAAGGGGCAAAGAGGAGGAGTTTTTGAAGTTGTGGGGAGGTATTGCTGATCGGGTTAATTTGATCGCTGACCAGAAGAGGTCTCTAGTACCACAAGACTACAGACATAGCCCCTCTTATATCTGCCCTTCCCCGTGGCAGAGAATGTGCATTGCCTGGAACGGGAAAGTAGCACAGTGTTATGGTGATTATTTAATGGCTAATATATTAGGTGATGTTACAGTAAAAAGCATAAAAGAAATCTGGCACGACCGGCCTTTCATGCAATTAAGAGAGCTAATGCGAAATGATAAAAGACTATCTACTCAGCCATGCCGGACATGTTCTGACGGGGGAATTACAGAAGAAGAGACGGTGGTAGTTGGAGGCAGAAAAATTAAGGTGCTGCATTATGTAGATCAGAGCATTGATGTGAGAAATCTCAAGTGAACTTTCTACGGACATTTTATGAAAAATAGAAAAATAAAACTTGGCTTTAGGGTGGATGTCAGCAACATCGTCGGTACCGGTCACTTGATGGAAGTAATCGTTATTATTGAGAGTCTGCGTAAAAGGGTTGATTTAGAACCTATTGTCATAACGAATAAGGATTCATTTAACCTGAAAAAACTAAAAGCGTTAGGAGTTAATAATATAGTATATCTTACTGAGAGAATCTCTGAAAAAGAAGAGGCGGAAAAGGTAGTGTATATTCTTAAGAAGGCTGGATGTGAAAATCTGGTTATTGATTTATTAGGTCGCTCTAACGAGTTTTACGCTTATTTAAAAGAGCACTTGGAAAGTACATTTGTGATACTTGATAATCATGAACATAAAATTATATCGGCAACAGTAATAGTAAATTTTTCTCTGGCGCAAAATAAAAAATTTTATGAGAATGCACAGGGGAAGTATTTTGTCGGCCCTAATTACGCCCTTTTAAATGAATCTATTAATTCCAGAAGCCCTATTATCATTAAAGAAGAGGTTGCGAGAATCTTGATAAGTCAAGGAGGAGTTGATCCCTTCGAGCTGACAGCTAAGATTATTAAATCATTAGCGGAGGTAGAATTAAAACAGAGAGTTAACATAATCGTAGGGGGAGCAATGACACCCAGGCGTTTAAAGGAACTGGATAAGATGAGCACAGATTTGAATGGGTACTACAAAATTTATAGTGATATTACCCAAGAGCAAATATTCAGCATTATGGAAAAGACGGATTTGGCAATAACTGCACCAGGAAATACTTTATACGAATTAGCTTACTTTGGTATTCCTTGTCTGGTCATATCGCACCACGAAAGGCATGAGCAAGTGGCAGAAGCATTTGCGCGACAAGGAGCAGTGATAAATCTTGGTATCGGTGATAAGATTAATGAACAATATATATCCGCCTGGACAAACAAAATCATTGCCGATAAAAAGAAAAGATTGTCTCTTTCAGAAAATATAACAAAAATTGTTGACGGCAAAGGCATAACTAGGGTTGTAAATATTTTAATCGATTCATTAAGTAGGAATAAAATTAGTTTACATTGATGGTCATACCTGTCTCTGCAAAATATAGAATTTTGATAACCGGCGCCGGTTCCAAGGGCGTTCCTGGTTTAATCAAAGATTTAAGGACTACTAGGAAAAACTTCTATATTGTTACCGTCGATGTAAATCCCGAAGCCATCGGTAATTTATTTGCTGACAAATGTTATGTTGTCCCTCCATGGGATAATAAGGAATATATACCATCTATTATAAAAATTGCCGAGAAAGAAGGTATAAAATATATAATACCTAATGATAATGCTATAGGATTAATGAAATTATGTAACCTGTCTGTATTAAATAATAAATTACGTATAGCAATAACTAGGAATAAAGAGCATTTGTCCATAGTGTTAAATAAATTTAAACTTTTTAAATTCTTATGCTCATCTGGTCTAGAGGATCATGTCCCTAATTTTTCTGTTGCATCTGATACCCAATCTTTACTAAAGATAATTAAGGAATTTGGATATCCCCAACAAGATGTTGTAATAAAACCTTGTATATCTGAAGGCACGAGAGGCTTTAGGATTATTAGAAAATATAGAGAGAATATTTTTGATGAGAGAGGTGACAATAAGTATCTTTCTTATGAAGGGCTTAAATTTTATCTTACGCGTATGGATAAAATACCGGAAACTCTTATTCTAGAATATTTACCAGGTGAAGAATACAGTGTGGATGTACTGGTAAATCAAAATAGAAAAATAGAATATATAATACCAAGAGTAAGAGAAGAAACTTCTGATGGCATATCAATAAGAGGGATTATAAAGAAGAACCGCGAGATAGAGAATCTTGTTATAAAAATATTACAAAAATTAGAACTGATATATGCGTTAAATATACAAATCAAATATTCCAAAAACCGAATTCCTAAGATTATTGAAATAAATCCTAGAATTTCAGGAACAATGACTTTCTGTACAGGTGCAGGAATAAATTTACATTATTATTTAATACTTTTAATGTCCAATAAGCCTTTACCAAGACTTAAAGTAAAATATAACACTAGAATGTATAGGTACTATGCAGAAAAATATTTGTATAGATAATGATTTGCACTGCCATACTCGTTACTCTGATGGACAAAATTCTATTATTGAAATGATTGAGGCAGCAATAGATATTGGTCTTAAAACGATAGCAATTACTGACCATGTTAGTAAAGATACAAAATGGTTTACTCAATATTTGCATGATATAAGAACGATAAAAGATAAATGTAGGAATAAAATAAATATTCTTTCTGGATTCGAAGCCAAAGCAGAGAATCTTTACGGCGATTTAGATATAAAAGACAATTGGTATGATTTAGTGGATATTGTTTTAGGAGCCATACATTCTATACCATCAGATAATGGTTTCTTTTTAGAAGAAAAAAAACCAAAAGAAGAGAATATATTAATAGATTGTTGGCTTAAAACAATGGCAGGATTAATGCAAAATAAAAAAATAACTATTATTGCGCATCCTTTCTTAGAATTTGAAGTTTATGACTTAAGTAAAACTGAAGATTTAGAAAATATTTTTTTATCGTGGGCTATAAGTCAAAATAAAACAATTGAATTTAATCTACGCCATCCTACTCTTAATAGTAGACTAGCAAAAAAACTTTTAAATGCAGGAATAAGTATTGTTATTGGAAGCGATGCCCATAGCGTAAAGGAGTTATATTCATACCATCGACAGAAGAATCGGTATTTGGATTTATAAAATAATATAGTTTTCATAATGAAAGACAAAATAAAAGAAACCCTGTTCAAAAAAGATAGCAACGATACTATGAACAAAACTATTATTATTGCTGAAATAGGCGAATGTTTTAATGGAGACTTAAAAAGGGCAAGAAAGCTTATTGAGATAGCTAAGGAGGCTGGTTGTGATATCGTGAAATTTCAGACCTTAGATTATGAAAATATCTCAGATGATGACCCCGAAAGAGAATGGCTTAAGAGAATTGCGCTTAATCCTAATAAGATACGTTATTTGGTAAACTGTGCTAAGGACATAAAAATTAATATTTTTTTTACTCCGGTTAATATAAAAACCGCCAAATGGATTTTAAATGTGGGGCTTAGTGACATTAAAATAGCCAGCAATTCAATAATGAATACGGAATTAATAAAATTTATTAATAAACATTTTAACAGAGTATTTATATCGACTGGAATGGCATCTTTAGTTGAAATTAAGGAAGCGGTGAAAAATCTCAATAATGTAAAAGAATTGTATATTATGCATTGTATTTCCGAATATCCAACCGGTCCACTTCTTAAAAAGCGAGGTCTTAGAGCTTTAGACCATAAAGATGTAAGACTAAATATGATGAGTATGCTTATTAAATTATTTCCTCAGTATAAAATTGGTTATTCTGATCATACTGCTGGGATACTTGCTCCTGTAGTAGCGGTTGCCTTGGGGGCAAGGGTTATAGAGAAACACATCACGTTAGATAAAGAAACTCCCATAAAAAGATATAAAACTGGTAGAGGGTATTTAGGGACAGACCATATTCTATCTCTGGAACCAGAGGAATTAAAAGAAATGGTGAAGAATATCCGCGAAGTTGAAAAGATGATAGGTAAGTGGAAATGGGAACGTTCTGAAGGAGAGAATATTCTAAAAGAATTTTTGAGGAAACGGTTCACAGGTAATAATACTTAAAGCATTGTCCCAAACAAGGATCCAAACAGGGATAAAGAAATCTTTTAAATAATAGAATCATTGTATTAACAGGACATAATGTCTGAAATAAACTATATTAATTTTTTTAAAAGACATTTAAATATATCTTGGCTGCGACCCGAAAATGTCTTATGTGATACAATAACGTCTGTATTAATAAATAGGTTTAAGATTGCCGAACCTTCTTTAGACCTTGGTTGTGGAAATGGTATTTTTAGTTTCATAACTGCGGGAGGAGATTTTTCCATAGATTATGACAATTATATAAATATTGATAGTACAAAAAATTTCTGGAAGAACGAAGATATCTATGATGCGTGTAAGATAAAAAACGTAAGTAGGTTTATAATAAAAAAACCTAGTTATTTTTTTACTGTGGGTTTGGATAACAAAGTAAATCTTTTAAATCAAGCAAAATCGTTGAATTTCTACCAAAAAATTTTTAAACACGATGCAAATAGTGCTTTACCTTTTGAAGATGGGCAATTTAAAACCGTATTTTCCAACATTATATATTGGTTACGCGACTTAAAGAAATCTTTAAGGTATCTGTATAATATTCTTGATAATGAAGGGAATGCTATTTTATGTTTACCAAATACAAAATTCTTAACTTACTGCACTAGTTACAATTGGAGAAAGGAAAAATCCGAACTTTTACATCTTCTAAATAGAGGTAGGTCTGACTGTATGCAATGGGTTATTTCATATAAAGATTTTTCAAGCATAGCAAAAAAAATAGGGTTTGATATTATATACCACTCTTATTATCTATCACCTTTAACTTTGAAAATATGGGATGTTGGTCTGCGTCCTCTATCACCTGTTTTAATAAAAATGGCTAACAAATTAAACCAAGAAAATAGAAGAAACATTAAATTAGAATGGATCGATATAGTTTTAAAATTTCTTATGCCTCTTTACGAAATCGAGAAAAATAGCAAAAAGCAAGGTGGATTTCATTTTTTTGTATTGAAAAAGGCTTATTAAGGGAATGAAGGTGGAAAATATTAATCTTGACCTAACAAAACTCCATCCCCGTGGTTCTATCGAAAAGCTATACCTACAAATGAAAGAGGACCTTAGAATATATTGGGATAAAGATTCGGATTCTCTTGATTTAGAAAAAGTTGAAGAAGTTCGTTGCTCTTTGTGTGATAGTCTTCCTCCTTCTGCTTCAACCGCACTTTTTAAAAAATATCATTTTCCTTATTTACGCTGTCCACATTGTTTTCTTGTTTATGTTTCTCCTCGGCCAAAATTAAAATATATAGAAGAACAATATAAAAAAGGTAGATTTACTCATGCATTCCGCGATATCTATCTTCCATCTGCACAATATAGGATGGCAACTATTTTCCGTGAAAGAGTAGAAGATATCATAATGCCACGCGTTAGAAGTGGTCGCCTTCTTGATATCGGCTGTAGCTCAGGTCATTTTCTAAAAGTAGCCTATGAACATAATTTTGATATATACGGAATAGAACCAAATCCAGATATGGCGAAATTTGCTTCCGAAGAATTAAGACTACCAAATATTAAATGTGGTATTCTTAAAGATGATACTTATCCTGGTGAATATTTTGATGTTATTACTCTTTGGGATGTTTTAGAACACGTACTTAATCCTAACGAACTTTTGCGTTTAGTTTTTTCTTTTCTTAAGCAAGATGGGTGGGTTTTTGCTTATACAGAGAATTTGGATAGTTTTAACTTTTTTATAACAGGTTCCGATTCTGAAATGTTTGCACCTGATGTTCATCTACGCCATTATACTCCCAATACATTTAGAGCACAGTTTGAAAAGGCAGGTTTTTTAGTTAGAGAGGTCATCACTAACGGTCTTGATATTCAACACATTGAGACTACTATAAGAATAAATGGAGGGAAATATCCAGCGAAGGAATTGCAATATATATTTAAACAGAAGAATAAATGGCAAGCAGTCATAAATGCTCTTGGAAAAGGCGATAATTTAAGGCTTTTTGCTCAAAAGCCATGAATACAAATGAATAAAATAGAGACACAGGACAGATTACTTAAACGTTATGACATGACTCTTTCTGTGATTGAGGCTGAAATGACTAAGTTATACGGAGAACGCTACACAGAATATCGTAGAAGATATGCTTTAGCTGGGGAGTTTCAATACGAACCCGAGTTTCCTCTTTATCTTATGTTAGAACAGACTTATCGCTGTGATTTAAAGTGTCCGTCCTGTATTCATGGTCTCCTTGAATATAAAAGGCGTTTTAATACAGATTACAATGTTATGCCCCGAAATCTTTTTGAACAAATTATTCTTGAAGGAGAACAATATAATTGTCCTTCCATTGCTTTTCATTCAAATGATGAGCCGCTTTTATTAAAAGATCTTTCTGATAGAGTCGCTTTTGCAAAAAAACACGGTTTTATGGACCTTTTTATAGCTACTAATGGAAATTTACTCAATCCTCGTGTAATGAAATCTCTTATAGAAGCAGGAATAACTAGAATATTATTTTCTATAGATGCAGCCACATCAGAAACTTATGAAAAAGTAAGACCTTTTGGAAATTTTTCTCTGGTGATGAATAATCTTAACGACCTATTGGAATACAAGAAATCAAAAAGGCTTATTCTTCCTGCCGTACGAGTCAGTTTTGTAGTTAATAAATTTAATATTCATGAATTAAAACTTTTTATTAAAACTTTTTCAAAACTTGTTGATTATGTAGAAATTCAAGGATTTAGTGCTTATTATAATACGAATACTTATCTTATCGCTCAAGGTATGGAACATGTGAAAAACTTTGCTTGTAACGAACCTTGGAGAAAACTTATTATTCGTGCCAATGGTGATGTTTTACCCTGCTGTTCTTTTTATGGATACGAGGTTGTCTTAGGGAATATTCTACGAGAATCTCTTAAAGATATTTTTAATGCATATCAATATCATCAGCTCAGGCACGATTTTAAAAAATGTATTTACCGTCTTTCTTCTTGTTTAGCCTGTTCAAAAAGTCTTTATAGGATCTAAAAATTAAATTTTTAAATGAAAGAACTCATTTTGACAGGAATAAAAGAGTTGTGGCCTAGAGATGAAACAAATGCTATTTTCTTGGCACCATGGTGTTTTGCAAAAAATTATAAATATAAATTTTGGGAACAAAAAAATTTTACTATTGCTTTTTCGCCATGGAAAACCCCAGGAGACATATTACAGGCATCTTTATACATTGATTCATTAATTGATAAATTAGTTCCCCTTTTATCTAGGTTTATGAATAATTTTCATGGCGTTAAATATAGTGAACGATTCTGGAAGATATACACTCTTGAGTGGCTGTCGCATTGGCTTGGGCACAGTTATGACCGTTATCAGCGCTTAAAACATCTTCCGCAAACTATAAATGAAAAGTTAATGGTAAAAATTCTTAAGAGCAACCATTCCTATTCATTCACAGATTGCACTGATTATATGAGAAAAATTACAGCAGGTCATTATTACAATCTTTTATTAATGTCGGATATAATCAGGCATGCTAAGTTTGATTTTCTTGTTATTGAAGAAATTGATATTCCTTTTGAGATCAATGAGAATAAAGATGGAATAGTATCTCTGAGGGTATCCAACTCAGAAGCTAAAATAACCAAAATGATTATTAAGTATTTAAGACCAATAAAGCGGATAATAATCGATCGTTTAAACTCGTCATTATATTTAGGTGCTATTAATGGTATTTCTATGTTGGATAGATTATTTTTCCAGTTTTTTTATGACCCATTATTTATTTTTAAAAAAATAGATACTGGTAATCTAACCGAGATAAAGAAGGAAAGGTCTAAGCTAGTTAACCAAGTTTTTGAATTTGGCGCACAAAACAATTTTGAAAAAATAGTTGAGGCTACAATTTTGAATTACATTCCCAATGCCCGTATTAATATTTATTCTAGAAAGGGAACTAATAATATAAGAACAAAAATATGGATAGGAAACGATATCTATCGTTCTGAGAAATATGCTTTTAGAATTGCAGAGATTTGCGAACAGGGAGGGCGGTGGATATCTGTTCAGCATGGAGGAGGCTATGGCCAGACGTTTTCATTTCCTTTTGGTAAATTAGAGTATGAAACCAGTGGAGAATTCATTACCTGGGGATGGAACTTTAAGCATATATATAATTCAAATTATTATCCATTACCTTCACCAATGTTAAGTAAACTTCCACAACACAGACAGAGTAAAGAACAACTCATATATGTAGGTTCAATGGAGACGCCGTATCCAAAACGTTTATATTGCGATATGCAACCCGGAGAAATTATAGATTATTTACAAAATAAAATTCTTTTCCTCTCACATTTGAAAAAAGGTGTCTTTTATAAAATAAAATATGTGCCATATTTCTATGACTATGGAATCGGTGAATTAGAATTTTTGGGTAGGTTATTATCTTCGAGTCAGTTTTTCTTAAAATACAATATTGTAAGGGAGTTTCAAAGTTCTAAACTTGTGGTAATTGACCATCGGTCAACAAGTTTCTTGCAAACATTTGCAATGAATGTACCCACTATCCTATTTTGGAATCCAGTACATTTTTCTGTAACTCCTTTTGCCGAGCTATATTTTGATAAATTACGCTCAGCTGGTATTCTGTTCGATACACCAGAAGGTGCTGCTGAAAAGGTAAATGAAATATGGGATAATGTTCAAGGGTGGTGGCAGAAACTAGAAGTACAAAAGGCAAAAGATGAATTTTGTCATCATTTTGCTTTCACAAGTAAAAACTGGCGTAGAGAATGGCTACAATTTTTTAAAAGATTAAGGATTAAGGAATAAACTATTATATACAGAAAATATACAGAAAATGGCAGAAGATTCACTAAAAAAGAGATATTTCTATAAGCTGATTACTAATCTTTTGGGTCTTTGTTTTGCCTCAGTAACCCAAACAATTATCCCCAGAGGTCTCGGTCCCAGAGCATACGGAGATTTTAACTTTCTGAACAATTTTTTTACTGAGTTTATAAATTTTTTCGATATGGGCACATCAACCGCATTTTATACTAAAGTCTCGCAAAGACCGAAAGAGCTAAAATTAATAACATTTTACTTCTATTTTATAGGAATTATTGCATTAGTGGTTCTAACCTTTGTAGTTACCGCGCATAAAACAGGCGTATATATAAAATTGTGGCCAACTCAACTAATGCTTTATATTTATCTTTCTGTTTTCTTGGGTATTTTTAGCTGGATAACGAAAATATTAAATCAAATGATCGATGCTTATGGCTTAACAGTTTCAGCTGAAATAGCAAAGATTTTCCCAAAAATTTTTGGCTTATTATTAATCAGTGTACTATTTATTTTCAGTAAATTAAATCTGACAAATTTTTTCTTTTACAATTATCTGATTCTGTTTGTATTGGCAATTATTTTTATTCAAATTATTAAACGTTATGGTTATGCCTTAGAAAGTAACTGGAAACTCGCTACTGGAGAGATAAAAAAATATATTAGCGAATTTTACCAATATTCTCATCCACTTTTTATATATAGTTTAGTGGGAATGTTTGTGGGTATTTTTGACCGTTGGTTATTGCAAGTTTTTGGAGGAAGTATACAACAAGGTTTTTTCAGTTTATCTCTTCAAATTGGTACGCTTTGTTTTTTATTTACCAGCGCTATGACACCTCTAATTATGAGAGAATTTTCTATTGCTCATTACAATAAAAATTTAGATCTTATAGCAAGTCTTTTTCGAAAGTATGTTTCTTTGTTGTATTCTATCACAGCCTTTTTTTCCTGTTTTATCGCCTTAAATGCGGATAAGGTTACTATTATTTTTGGAGGAGGCAGATTCAAAGATGCCACTTTAGCAGTGGCAATCATGGCTTTTTTTCCAATACATCAAACCTATGGGCAATTAAACGGCTCATTATTTTATGCTACCGGGCAAACTAAGTTACATCGCAATATAGGAATATTTTTTATGCTCATCGGCATATTTTTTACATATTTTTTAATTGCACCTAAGAATCTATTTGGTCTGAACGCAGGAGCCAATGGTTTGGCGATTAAGATGGTATTATTGCAAATCCTGGCAATAAATGCGCAACTTTATTTTAATGCGAAATTACTAAAGTTACATTTTCTACGCTATATTGCACATCAGATTTTGTGTGTAGCGTGTTTGTTGTCAGTTGCTATTCTATCATCCTTTATTGCAAACGGAGTATTTGGGCATTATGGAAAAGTTTTACCAAGTTTTCTTTTTGCTGGTTTTCTTTACACAGTAATAGTTATGATTATAGTATATTATTTTCCAATATTATTCGGGTTGCGAAAAGAGTATATAAAATTAATTAAGGAAAGAGTAATTCAAGGGATTGGTTTAAGATGATAGTCGCGTTATTGATTGGTCGAGAAGGAAGTGCTGGTTTTCCTGGAAAGAATATGTTCCTGGTGTTAGGTAGGCCATTGATGGAGTACCCCTTATTAGCAGCGGAAAATGCAAAATTAGTAAATGAGATTTATATCTCAACTGACTCTGAAGAAATCAAGCAGATTGGTAGAGAGTACGGTACCTCAATTATCAATAGACCAGCACATTTGTGTACAAAAGAGGCGCTGGGAGAAGATGTATTTGTGCATGCTTATAGGTATATAAAGAACGAGTCAAAAAAAGAAATTGAGTTGATGGTATTACTTTTTTGCAATTCCGCTACTATCATGCCCCGGTTAATTGACGAAGGGATCAAAGTTCTTAAAGAAAATCCGGACTACGATTCAGCAGTATCGGTTTCCCAATATAATATGTGGAGCCCGTTGAGGGCGCGAAGGATTAGCGAGAAAGGTTTCCTCCGTCCTTTCGTACCATTTGAAGTTTTTGGCGACCTTGCGGTCCTTAATTGCGACCGGGACTCTCAGGGCGATGTGTGGTTTGCGGACATGGGGGCCTCAATTGTCCGCCCGCGATGTTTAGAGAATATCAAAGATGGCCTGCTCCCCCAGAAATGGATGGGCCAGAAAATTTATCCTCTTAAGCAATGGGGAGGGCTAGATGTTGACTACGAATGGCAGATTCCCCAGGTGGAATTTTGGCTTAGGAGACAAGGTTTCACTGAAAATACCACTCCTTACAAATAAAGGGCGTATCTATGATTCAAATTAAGCCTAATGCAAACTTTTATTCCCTGGGGGGTATTTCGGTTCATGAAAATCAATCCTCAGAATATCAAGAATACCGTAAGCATTGGATAGAGTTGCCGCAAAAATTTATCCTGCGCGATTTTCCTATGCATTTGGATATTGAAACTAGCAGCCGCTGCAATCTAAGATGCACATTTTGCGATAAATTGCCCTTATTGAATAAAGGGCAGTTGGGGGATATGGATTTCAATTTGTATAAGAAAATTATTGATGAAGGTTCAAGGCATAAATTATGGGGAGTAAAATTAAGTTACCGCGGAGAGCCGCTCCTACATAAAAATATTGTTGAAATGGCTTCCTATGCCAAGAAAAAAGGTATTCTAGATATATATTTCAATACCAACGGCATGTTGCTAGATAGGGACATGTGCGAAAGATTAATGGATGCGGGATTGAACCGCATTTCTATTTCCGTAGAAGGGGCTGATCCTGTTGTTTTTGAAAGAGAAAGAATCGGGGCAGACTTTAAGGTTATTTTAAACAATATCAAAACGCTCTTACAACTGAGAAGAAAAAAAGGAGTAGAATATCCTAAGATAAGAGTTCAGACAGTACGCCTGCCTAATCTCGACCTTGATATTTATAAATCATTTTGGGAGGATAAAAGCGATGAGGTAGCCGCTATCGATTACAAAGATGAATCGCATAGAGAGAAAGGTTTAGTATACGATTGGGCTTGCCCGCAGCCATGGCAGAGGATGACCATTGACTGGGAAGGCAATATTTTCCCTTGTAATAATGACGATTTGCGCTTGCTAAATCTCGGGAATATAAAGGAAAAAACCGTGTATGGATGCTGGCATAGCGATAAGGCAAAAGAAGTTCGTCTGCTGCATCAGGCTGGCCAGTCCCATAAAATAGAGGCCTGTGATGGGTGCCCCTGGAGGACAGCCCAGATTAGGAAACTCCAGAATAGCTGACTTAAGAAGATATGATTAAGATAAAACCACATTTAGAAAATTTATACAGGGTAAAACCTTCTTTAATACTAAGAAAGGGTTGCTTGCGGCTGGATATGAATGAAGGCATCCCCGGATTACCGGATAACTTCATAAAAAGTATTCTTTCTAAGATTGATTTGGATTTATTGTCAACCTACCCGGAATATGAAAAGCTTACAGAAAAATTGGCTGGCCATAATGGGCTCAAACCTGGGAATATCTGTTTAGCCAATGGTTCTGACTCTGCAATAAAGTATATATTTGATGCCTATGTTTCTTCCGGGAATAAGGTTTTGTTCGCTGAGCCAAGCTTCGCAATGTATGCTGTTTATTGCCGGATGTTTAATGCCTTTCCGGTCACCGTGAAATACAAAAAAGATTTGTCGTTTCCCAGCGATGATTTTATAAAAAAAATCGGTCCCGGAATAAAACTTGCTGTTGTGGTAAATCCAAACAATCCTACGGGTACCGCTATATCCCAAGAGGCATTATTGGCAATAATTAAGAAGGCGGCAAAGCATAATGTCCTCTTAATAATTGATGAGGCATATTATTATTTCTATCCCAAAACCGTTATACGCTTAGTAAAACGATATAAAAATCTCATTGTCTTAAGAACCTTTTCCAAGCTCTGTGGAATGGCAGGGTTAAGGCTCGGTTATGCTGCGAGTTGCCCTGAAATAATAGAGGGTTTAAGAAAGGTAAAACCCACTTTTGATATAAATAACATAGCCATAACTTTTGCAGAAAGACTTTTGAGCAACCCGCAGATTATTCAGGGATTAATTAAAGATGCCCTGCAGGGGAAAGAATATCTGCTCAGGCAATTAGAAGGAAGAGGCATAGAGTATAGAGAGGGGCAGGCGAATTTCGTGCTCATCTTCTGTAAGAATAGAGTTAAGGAAATTAGCCTAAAGCTTGCCAGAGAAAAAGTTTTAATCGCCAGCGGTTTTAAACAGGATTTTTTAAAGAATTATATCCGGGTTACCATTGGTAATAAGGCAGCTATGGAAAAATTCTGGAAGGTTTTCCTAAAAATTTGGAAAGCCAAATAACCAAGGAGCACTGAGATGAAAAAAGACGTTTTTATTGAGAGTAAGGAGATATATCTTAGATTGCCCAAGGAAAATGACCTGAAAGGGAATTGGTACCAGTGGCTTAATGACCCGATTGTAACCAGATATCAGAATAAAGGAATATTTCCCAATACTGTCCAGAGGCAAAGAAAATACTATTTATTTGTCATGAATAGCAAAAGCGATATAGTTTTTGCTATTGTTGAGAAGAAAACAAATAAACATATTGGTTGCGTAGGATTACATAATATAGACTCAATTCATCGTTCCGCTGAACTTGGGATTGTTATTGGGGAAAAAGAGTATTGGGGTAAAGGCTATGGTAAAATAGCCTGGAATATGATTACCTACTACGGATTAAAGGTATTAAATCTTCACCGCATTTACGCCACAATAATTAGGGATAATATTGCCTCAAAAAAATCTGCGCAGGCCTCAGGATTTAAGATTGAAGGCCAGATGCGCGATGTTTTTTATAAAAGCGGAAAATATCACTCAGCTTTTTTAATGTCTGTCCTGGATAGGGAATTTAAAAGAATTTTTTAAATTTCTATGATTTACGAGGTGGCGTTTTTAAATGGAGCTAATTCTAAATAAAAAGAAAACAAAAATATTATTAGTATATCCGAACCAGATGCTGCAGAATTTAATCCCGGTTAATATTTCCCTTTTATCTGCCTGCTTGAAAAAAGACGGTTTTAATGTAGAAGTTTTCGATACCACATTCTATAAGACCGAAGAAGAAAGCGGGGATGAGGTCAGGGTAAGAAATTTACAGATCCGCCCATTTGATCTCTCTGAATACGGAATAAAAGTAAAGAACGCAAACGTATTTGAAGATTTCAGGAAAATGGTACATCACTATAAGCCGGATATTATCGGCTATACAATTACCGATGATACGTTTCCTTTGGCATACAAACTTATGCATTCTACCAGAGATTATAATGGGCTGACGGTAGCCGGAGGCGCATTCCCCACGTTTGCTCCGGAAAAAGCGATTAGCTATCCTCTGATTAATGCGATTTGTGTCGGAGAAGGCGAAGAGGCATTGGTAGAATTGGCGCAGGCAGTGGAAGATAAAAGCGACTATACGCATATAAAAAACCTCTGGGTGAAAAAAGACGGTAGAACTATAAAAAATCCGTTGCGTGCACCGGTTAACTTAGATTCGCTTCCCGAGGTGGATTTAGCTATTTGGGAAAAGGAAAGATTTTTCCGCCCCATGCAGGGGAAAGTTTATAAAATGGCTCCTATTTATACCGACCGCGGATGTCCGTATCAGTGTACTTATTGCTGCGCTTCTTCATATAGTAATATGTATAGCAAAGCTAAACTGGGTAATTATTGCAGATTCAGGAGCATAAGAAATGCAATAAAAGAAATAAGGGGCCTGATTAAGAAATATTCTGTTGAGTATATTTATTTTAGCGCAGAGACGTTTCTGCTCTTAAGAAATGATTTATTCGACGAATTGATTCGCGAATATAAGAAGATTGGCCTTCCTTTTTGGTTCCAGTCCCGGCCGGAAAACGTTACCCATGAGAAGATTAAACGGCTAAAAGCTATCGGGGCTGACCGGGTTTCCATAGGCCTCGAATCCGGAAATGAACATTACCGCCGCACAAAATTAAAAAGGGATTTTTCTAATGCAGATGCCATTCGTTATTTCGATATTATTGCGGAAGAAGGTTTAAAGTCCAGTGTGAATAATATCATTGGTTTTCCTGATGAAAGCAGGGAAATGATTTTTGACACCATTAATTTAAATAGACAGCTTAAAACTGATAGCATCTCCGTTTTTTATTTCACTCCTTATCACGGAACATTTTTACGAGATTACTGTATTCAAAAAGGTTATCTAGAAAATGAAAATAAACCAGCGGATAGGAGAAAGGATACTAATTTAAAAATGCCTCAAATATTATCTACAGAACTCAAGGGCTTAATGCGCACATTTCCTATGTATGTCCGCTTTGAAAAAGAGCTCTATCCATTTATACAAAGGGCTGAGAAAATGGATAAGGAAGGAAATGAGGAATTTAATAGACTAAGCGAAATTTTTAGAGAACGTTTCTTTAATTAACCATTGTTATATCTTTAATAAGCGATAAAAATGAAAATTATACATGTTGTTGGTGCGCGTCCTAATTTTATGAAAGTGGCTCCTATTATGAGAGAAATGTCGAAGGCACCTAAAATATTTAAGCAATTTCTGGTTCATACTGGTCAACATTATGATGAGAGTATGTCAGGGGTATTTTTCAACGAAATAGGGCTGCCAAAACCGGATATAAACCTGAATATAGGCTCTGGAACTCATGCTTGGCAGACAGCCCAAATTATGATTAGACTAGAGAGAATGTTGCAGAATTATTCTCCTGATTGGGTATTCGTAGTAGGAGACGTTAATTCAACTTTAGCTGCTGCCTTGGTTTGTAGTAAGTTGGACATTAAAGTAGCTCATGTTGAAGCGGGTTTGCGTTCTTTTGACCGTTCAATGCCCGAAGAAATCAATAGAATATTAACTGACCAAATTTCCGATATTCTTTTCACGACATGCGATGAAGCAAATAAAAACTTGCTTCGAGAAGGCATCCGCTCAGAGAAGATTAGCTTTGTGGGTAATGTGATGATTGATTGTTTAGTGTATTTACTACCCAAGGCTAAAAAAAGATGGCATGTTATACATCAAAATCTGAAGATTAAGGAATATATATTAGTTACCTTGCATCGTCCATCCAACGTTGATAATCCAGATACATTGGAAGAAGCTATGACTGCCCTTTCGTTAATTAGCAAAGAAATCCCCGTTGTTTTTCCTCTACATCCTCGGACACGTAAACAGATGATAGATGTAAAAAAATGGCAAGCCAAGAATTCTCAATTACACCTCCTTAAGCCGATGGGATACCTTGATTTTCTTAGCTTAGAGATGCACGCAAGGATGGTATTAACCGATTCTGGTGGCGTGCAAGAGGAGACTTCGTACTTAGGTATTCCATGCTTGACTATCCGTCCCAATACAGAACGCCGTGTAACCATTATTCATGGTACAAACCAACTTGTAGAAAATAATTGCGAAGCCATTATTGGTAGTATTAAAAATATACTTAATATAAAGCATAAAATAAGTAATAAAAAAATGCTGCCATTTTGGGATGGTAAGGCTGCTGGACGCATTGTTAAGATTATGAAGGAGCTTGCTTGATGTGTGGAATAGTGGGTTTTACAAATAGGAGGCATTATGACAATGGTAGTATTCAAAAGCTCTTGTCCATCATAGCTCACCGGGGCCCTGATGATGAAGGTGTATATGAAGATGAATTTATCTCCCTCGGACATAAAAGGTTGGCCATTATTGATATTTATGGAGGGCATCAACCGATGGTTTCTTCCGACGGACGCTATGTGATTATTTATAACGGAGAAATATATAATTATAAAGAACTTAAGAAGGGCTTGCAATTACTTAACTATAATTTTAGAACTAATTCAGATACTGAAGTAATGCTTCATTGTTTAATTGAATACGGAATAGGTGCCTTACCCAAATTTAATGGTATGTTCGCTTTTGCCTTCTGGGATAGTAAAGAAAAAAATCTTTTATTAGCCAGAGATAGATTGGGAATCAAACCTTTATATTATTATATAGAAAATAACATGAGATTAGTTTTTGCTTCAGAAATAAAGGCAATTCTACCAATGATGGCGCAAAGGGAGGTTAATTTAAATACGGTTTATGAATTCCTTACTTTCCAAAATATTATTACTAATAATACTTTTTTTAAAAACATATATAAATTACCTCCAGGTTACTGGATGAGGTGGAGGCCTTCTGGCATAACTACAGGCTGTTATTGGGACATTTCTTTTAAACGGGATTTTAACGGTACTTTTCAGGATGCAGTTGAGGAATATACAAAAACGCTTAAAAATTCCGTTGAGCGGCATATGATTTCAGATGTGCCGGTAGGTAGCTATTTAAGCGGTGGTTTTGATTCTTCTTCTGTGACTACCCTTGCCGCAAGCAATTTAACTGGGCCCATTAATACTTTTACCGGAGCCTTTACCGACACTCCTTATTATGATGAGCGTACAGGTTCCAGGGCAGTAGCTAAGAATATCGGAGCCATCATTCACGAGATTGAAATTACGCCACAAGATTATTTAGAGAATATAGGAAAAGTAATTTATCACCTTGATGAACCAACCTTAGGTACAGGAGCGTTTCCGCAATATATGGTTTCAAAATTAGTTTCACAATCTGTAAAAGTTGTTTTAACCGGACATGGGGGGGACGAATTATTTGCTGGTTATCAGGTTTATAAGGTAGCGTTAATTAGAGAAGTACTCAAAAAAAATCCATTTAAAGTTGGTTCGATCCTTTTAGGCATAAGAAGCGATGAGTGGAGCCGTATTTTATATTATTTATTTTATCCGTTATTGTATCCGGAAATAGGTTATGGGCTTTTTATTATGATAACCAAGAAACAGCGTCCATATTTCCTTTCAGGTGAGTTTTTAGCCCAGAATAGAGAATATGAACCCATAAATAGCTTGAAATATCTTCTCAAAGATAAAGACTATTCTCCAGGAGAACAGCTGTTAACATTATATTTAAAAACTTATCTTCCTACATTATTTATTCAGGAAGACAAAGTAGGGATGGCGCATTCCATTGAAGCGAGACTGCCTTTATGCGATAACCAAATGATAGAATTCGCCTTAAGAGTCCCTCTTGAAACTAAATTATACGGGAATAGCCTCAAGGCAATTACTAAAATAGGTATGAAATCACTCTTGCCAGAAGTGTTATATAAGTTACCTAAACGAGGATTTCCGACTCCATTTGCCAGATGGTATCGTAAAGAGCCGCTTAAATCTTTTATGGAGGACCTTTTATTTAACAAAAGAACTAGTGAGCGAGGAATTTTTAATACATCTACATTAAAAAAGATATTCCAAAATAATTTGTATTCTAAATCTGACACCTTATTTGATTATGCAACAGCAAATATACTTTATTCAGCAAGTATCGTAGAGCTGTGGTTTCGTACTTTCATAGATAAGAGAGAACCTGCGTTATCTAGTTAAGGAATCCATGATTACTAAAAAGGATATTATAAAGGAGTTCTGGGAAGCTCACCCTCTTTGTGCTTACGAGATTCCTTATCAGCCAGGGACTGTAGATTTTTTTAAAGAACACGATAGGCTTAAGTTGGAAAATACTGAAAAATTTAATATGCATATATGGGAATTAGACTATCACAAAGGTGATCTAGTTTTGGATGTAGGCTGTGGACCGGGATGGTTAGTTCAGGAATACTCGCAAAGGGGAGCTGAGATAGTAGGTGTAGATCTTACCTGGCAAGCAATCTCATTGACTAAACAGAGATTAAATTATCAAGTTCTGAAAGGGGCTCTTGTCCAAGCCGACGCGGAAAGTTTGCCTTTTAGGGAGAATACCTTTGATTTTATTTCCTGCAGCGGTGTCTTGCGCCATACTCCTAATACTTTAGCGGGTATTCATGAAATTCATCGCATATTGAAACCGGGGCATAAAGCGGTTATCAGTTTATATTATCGCTCTTTTATTTTTAATCCTATCATATGGTCTGTAAGTAAGAGATTAATCTACAGGCTTTATTTAAAGACTGGGTTTCGCAATCAAGTTAAATACGCCAAATATCCGGATGATTTTATTAAGTTATATGATGGAGATGGAAATCCTTTAGGCAAGGCTTATACATTTAAACAAGTAAAAGAATTGTTTTCTTGCTTTTCGTCAGTTAAATTTGAAATACACTATTTTCCAAGACGGTTCCTTGAACCTTTTATAAAAATTAACAATACAATAATATTAAAACTATTGGATAAGTTTATGGGTACTATGCTATTTGGCGTTGCTACAAAATGATCGAATATAAAGATTAAAATGGTTAATAAGAGGGTGTTAAAAGTAGCCTTAGTAAATCCGCCGTTTAATAAAGAAGGATACTACGGAGACCTTAAAAGTTTAGCTCCGGAGCTCCCTTTATTAGGTATAGCATTTTTATCTTCGTATGTTAAAAATTTTGGCTTTGATATTAAATTATTAGATTTAACTTTAACATCTCTCGATGAAGCTACTGAAGTTTTGTGTAATTTTGATATTGTTGGCTTTTCGGTATTTATAACGAATTACAATACTGTAATTGCGCTATCAAGAAAAATAAAAATTATAAAAAATAATATAATAATTATTATAGGCGGACCCCACCCAACACTTTTCCCTTTAGATTTTCAAGAGAGTGAAGTTGATTTTATAGTTTCAGGCGAAGGTGAATTGCCCTTTAAGGAAATTCTTACGGCTCTGTTAAATGATAGGCCTGTAAGTCATATGCCGGGTCTTGGGTATAGAAATGAAAAAAAGATGCTTATGCTTGATGGCAAGGCACCTTACATTGATGATTTGGATATGATCGGCCCCCCCGACCTTAGAAAATACGACTTAAAACGGTATTATCCTGCCTTACATGTACAAGGGAAAAAAGTAATTCATACTGTTACTTCCAGAGGTTGCCCTTATCAATGTAGTTTTTGCGCTGCAGCTGCAATTATGGGACGTCATATCCGCTTTAGAAAGACGCCGTCCATAATAAATGAGTTAATATCCTATAAAGATTTAGGTTATGATTCAATTATTTTTTCGGATGATACATTTACTGTAAATAAAGAACGGATTATTGAATTATGTAAAGCAATGATTAAGCATAAACTGAATTTCAAATGGATGTGTTATGCAAGGACTGATAATTGCACAGATAAAGATATGTTAAATATAATGAGAGAGGCGGGCTGTTATTTGATACATTTCGGTTGTGAAAGCGCAAATGATAAGACGTTAAAATTATTAAATAAGGGGTTAACTAATGAAATTAACGCCAAGGCTATTAACATAGTCTCCGGAGCTAATATATTCGCTTCTTCTGGTTTTATGGTAGGTTTACCGGGGGAAACAATAGGCGATATTATGAATACAATCAATTTCGTTAAGCAGTCCAATTTGACGTTTGCGGTCTTTCCGATTTTTGAACCTTTTAAAGGGACTGCAATTTATGAAGTCGCGAAGAAAATGGGATCTTGGCAGAAAATTAAAGGCGACTCAAACCAGTTACTTTTAAACCAAGATGAAATCTGGGTCCCCGATTCTATAAGTAGAGCAGAAGTGCTTTTATTATCCAGAAAAGCTTACACAGAGTTTTATTCAAAACCAAAGAGGTTGATCAGGATAGCTAAATATGCTTTACTTTACCAGCCACCATCGAGAGCTTTTTCCTTTATAAAAACAGGGTTATCCTGTTTTACGAGGTTTCTTAATTATACTAAATCATATAATCGTGTAAGCTAACATGAATTATAGTAGTTATCATCCACGTTTTTTTGAAGAAGATAATATTTTTGAAGCTAAAGGAATACTTGGCTGGCTGGGTAAAAAACGTAAAATTGCTATATGTTCCGGAATAATCGCTGCAATAAAACAGCGTGATCATCTAAAAATTCTGGATGTTGGTTGTCGCTATGGCGGAATTTTGAGAGAATTTAAAAGAGCATTTACGATAGGTATTGATATTAATTATTCTGCTTTGAAAAAAGCCAAAGAAAAAGATAGAGAATCCATATTTATTCAGTGCGATGCTAAAAATTTACCATTTAAATCAGAGATTTTTGATTTTGTTGTCTGTTCCGAAGTGCTCGAACATGTAGATAGCCCTGTAAGATTGGCTGATCAAGTAACCGATGTTTCCAGGGAAGGAGGGTTTATTTACATTACAGTACCCAATGAATTGATTACTACGATTGGCCGTTTTTTATTAAAGAAAAAACCTTATAAATCGTTGGCTCATAAAACTGTTTTTTCATTTAGTAAATTAAGGACTCTTTTTCCTTATAGTTTGGTCAAAAAAATAAATATTCCTTTTGCCTGTATGCCTTTTTGTGTTTCAACAAATATGATGGTTTGCTTTAGAAAATTATAAATAATCATGAAATTCAGAAGGAAATATATCAAAACAATCAAAAAGAATATATCAGAGAGAAATTTCTCTTGGCTTTTAAAACAGCTTCTTAATGCAATGTCCATACTTTTATCAGTAAAGACAAAAAAATGTTTTAATTATCCGATACTATGCGGTTTAGTAGTTACTTATAGATGTAATATGAAATGCCTATTTTGCCAGCTTCCTAGACGCTCCACTAATCCAGAATTTAATGAAGATGAATTTAAAAGTATGATTTTGCAATTTCATGATTTGGGTGGTACTGCGATCGGTTTTACGGGTGGCGAACCGCTTCTCAGAAAAGATATTTTTGGTTTAATAAAATTTGCTAAAAATAAAAAAATGGCAACTCAGCTTACTACTAATGGTATTCTATTAAATGAAGATACATCTGTTCAATTAATAGATTCGGGACTTGATGATCTTGGTATTTCACTCGAGAGTCACAAGCCTCTTGTGCATGATGAAATCAGGGGGATAAATAATTGCTGGCAAAAAGTTATCGAAGGCATTAAAATTTTTTTGAAGGTGAAAGACAGAATGCATGCGGGTGCAAAGATTACAATTTCAACAGTATTGAATGAAAAAAATATAGATGATGTAAAAGATTTTATAGATTTTTGCCATAATATCGGAATTGATAATATTAGCTTTGGTATGGTTCAAGAAGAATTTGCGAAAGGAAACATAAGAATAGAAGATAAGGAAAAATATTCCAAAGTTATAGAGATGCTGATAGATTATGTCAAAGAAGGGTACATGGTAGATAATAGCATAGAATACTTAAAAGAAATGTGCGATGGGTTTAGTAAAAACAATGAATGCTGGGCAGGGTTTCAATCTTTATACGTTGATTGTTACGGCGATATTTTCCCTTGTTATTATTATATAGAAAAGAATTGGTGTATAAATAATATTAAGAATGGCTCTTTGAAGGAATTATGGAAAAGCAAAGATTACGGGTTATTGAGGAAAAAATTATTAACTTGTAAAAACTGTTCCTTTGTATGTCATAAGGAATTAAATACACTTTTTAATATGTGTAAAAAAATTATGAAATAATCCTCTTTAGCAAAATAAGATGATAGAAGAAAGGTTAAATATATATCACTCTTTAATTGTAGGAAAAGTTCCATTAATTCTTTCTTTACAGGATAGGGAAGAATTCAGTCCTACATACGGATGTTTTGATAGAACTTACTGGCAATGGAAGTTTATCGATTTTCCCGATGCAAGATTACAAGAGGCATTGTTCACCTTAAGTTATATTTATTCAAATAATTTCAAGGGGAATATTTATTATCGTAATGAAAAGATTTTGAAATGGATAAAGGCGGGTTTTTTATTTTGGGCAAAGATTCAACATAGAGACGGTTCTTTCGATGAGGCATATCCTTACGAGAGAAGCTTTGTAGCAACGGGATTTACACTTTTTTATTTAACCGAGGCACATTTTCTTATTAGCAAATATTTTGATAAAGAAATCCAGAATAAAATTTTATCTTCTTTTAGAAAGGCCGGCGATTGGTTAGTAAAAAATAACGAGACTCATGCTTTTATATCCAATCACAAATTAGGTACCTCTGCGGCCTTGTTTAATTTATCCAAAATTTTACAAGAAAAAAAATATGAGGACCGTTGTTGGAATATTTGGAGAAGCGTAAAGAAGAGACAATCGGTTGATGGTTGGTTTAGCGAATATGGGGGCGCCGATATAGGCTATCTTACCCAAGCTATTTATTATGCCTCAGTTTTATATAAGAGAAGTTTGAATCCAGAAATTATCGTGTCTTTGGGGAGAGCTTTGGATTTTATTAAGTATTTTATTCATCCCAATGGAACAATAGGCGGAGAATACGGCAGTAGAAACACAGGGTTTTATTTTCCTGGAGGTTTTGAAATTTTAGCAAAGTATATCCCAGTAGCAGAAGCAATATGCAAAAAACTCATTTCTTCTGTTACTGAGAATAAAATACCCTGTATCGGGACTGTAGATGTATACAACATGGTACCTATTTTAAATAGTGTTGTGAGCGGATGTCTTTTTTATTTTTCTGATAGCACTACTAATAACGAAAAGGAACTATTGCCTTGTTTGACAAAATCGGATTTTGTTAAAAATTTCGATGATTTTAAAATATTGGTAAAAAAGATAGGAAAATTATACATTATAATTGGTATCACTAAAGGCGGCGTCCTTAAAGTTTATGACACAGAAAAGAATATATTAATCAACAGTTCTGTTGGGATTTTCGGGAAGATTAGAGGTAAAGTTATTACATCTCAATCTATTCACCGGCATGGGCTTGAAATAAAAATAAATAATGATATGGTTATAATAAAAGGTGACTTAATATTTGCCAATTATTCTTTATTATCTCCTCCTAAAATGATAATTTTACGCCTTTTATCATTACTAAATAGTCGTATTCCAATCTTATCAAAATATCTTAAGAAATTTATAGTTAATACTCTTATATTAAAAAATCAACCTGTCGGTGCAAGATTTAAACGAATTATATATTTAGATCCAAAAGATAATATACGAGTTATTACCGATACTATCGGGATATCTTCAAGTCTTTTTAAAGAAATGGAAATACATTCCTCATTTCATATGGGGTCGTCTAAATATTACAAAATTTCTGATATTTTTTAGGAGGAGGAGGGGTAGCCATGCCGAGAATAACTGAGTTAGAAATTAGAGAGATTAGAAAGGTATCAGTAATATGCCCTTTCTATAACGAAGAAATGATAATAAAAAATGCTATTGAGATAATGGTCAAACATCTTGAAAGATCAGGATTGGATTGGGAGCTAGTACTTGTAAATGACGGCAGCACAGATAGAAGTCTTGAGATACTTACCGGTCTAACCAATAATAACAATAGAGTTAAAATTATATCTTATGGAATTAATCAAGGAAGAGGATACGCGTTAAAAATGGGGATTAACTATGCGCAGGGAGATGTTATCATAACAACAGAAATAGACCTTTCTTGGGGTGAAGATATTATAGCTAAAATTGTATCTAAATTTAAAGAAATACCAAAATTAGATGTTGTTATTGCTTCTCCTAATTTACCCGGTGGAGGATATAAGAATGTCCCCTGGAAAAGGATTTTTATTTCGAGGTTAGGCAACCAGATTATCCGGTTTCTTTTTACAAGAAAGATTACTATGAATACCGGAATGACGCGTGGTTACCGAAGAGAAGTCATTCAGAAATTATATACCGATGAAAAGGGTAAAGAATTTAACCTTGAGGTATTATTAAAACTCGATGCGCTTGGCTTCCGCATTGCAGAAATTCCAGCAATCTTAGAATGGAGAGAACATAAGTTTTTAAGTGACAATAAACAGAAAAGAAAATCCTCCTCCCACATTTCTAAACTAATTACTTCACACCTTAACTTTGCTGTTTTTGCAAATCCAATTCGATACTTTTGGTTTTTTGCATTTGTATGTTTTTTAGCCTCATTGGGATTTATTAGTGTTGCAATTTATAGGTTTTTTAGTGGTAAAGTAGCAATTTTTATAGGTTTAATAGGACTATTCCTCGGAATTTTCAGTCTTTTGTTTTTTGGGTTTGGAATACTAACAGCGCAAAATAAAAAAATTTTACTAGAATTATGGAGAATAAAAATAAATGACCAATAAAGTTAGGATAATTCAGAATTTCATCAAGGCAAAATTTTTCATTTTATTTTAGTTAAGTATCTATTTATGAGCATCCCTTTAATCCCTTACCATTTATGGTTATCTAAATGATTGTTAAAAATAAATTATTTGTTAAGAAATTAATAATTTTATTATTTTTCTTTTTAATAATGTTTACCTCATTTGACCAGTTTTATTTCTTGGGCAGAGTACCTTTAACATCAGCAGATCCAATACATATGTTTAACATGAATAAGGAATATATAGAAAATCTCAGAGCATCTAATTTTCTTTACTGGCTCCCGAACTATAATCTTGGAATAAATATAAGCGGCTGGGATCCTGCGCTTAATCCTTTCAATTTGCCTAATTTTATTTCAGCAATATTAGGTTCTAATACTATAAATGTCTATATCTTTAGTCGCCAATTGACCATGGCATTAATGGGATTTTTTGCATTCATACTATTGAGGTATTTGGGATTTTCTCATATTCTGGCATTCCTGGGGGGCTTGATATATATGTTCAATCCTATGACCGATGAGCACCATTATATGGGTATCTGGACCTATGCTTACATCTTTACCCCAATCGGGATTATCTTTATTCACGAGTGGCTTAAAAGGAATAGACGAATATTTTTAATATTTTTTTGGGGATTGTTGAGCGGCTTGCTATACTTGACAGGTGGGATGAGTGCGTTGCAGTATGTTTTTTTAGGAATAAGTTTGTATGCTGTGATGTTAATTTTTACAAATCAATCAGGAGTTAAACAATTCTTTTCGGTTTTAGGTTTTTTGGCTACAAGTGGCCTAATTGCTCTATTAGTAGGAGGATATATTTTTATCCCAGAAGCTGATATTTTTATATTTAAAGAGATAAGACCTAAGTATATAGATACCGCCTTTCTGTATTTACCTCACTTTTCTCTCATGGAATTCATCAGGGGTTTATTAAGCTTTGTTTTCCCTTACTCAATTTCAATGTTTACCACTAACTATGGATATGGCTTTACGAATACTAGGATAGAGATTGTTATTGGAAATTTTTGGAATTATTTGAATATTTTAATTCTTCCTTGCATTTTAGTCCTACTTACCAACTGGAAGAAGATTTCAAGAATGGTGAGAGGGTTATTAATATTTGTTTTGTTATATTATGGGTTTTTCCTTAATCCCACTATTATAAATCCCGATTTTATTCTAAAGATTTTTCCATTTTATACCTTTACAAAGAATTTTCCTATCTATTACATAGGTCTGACTATTCTTATCATCACTACAATAGACAGTTTGATTGCAGGTAGGTTAAAGTTTAATAAAATGTTACATAACTTTGTTAATTTCTTCTCATTTTCTTACTTTATCTTAGCAGTTTTATTCTTAGGGCTTGTAATTATGTCGAGATTTCAATTTTTTACAAAAATCCTTATCCTTATACATAAAAAGTTTGGGAATCTTTATGGTGGACGTTTCTCCAATGTTCTTTTATTGCGCTTATTAACCGACTATACTTTCCATTCTCTAACTTCACTCTTTATTTTTATTCTCCTCTGTGTTCGTGGAATGCAGATTTTTATTATAAAAAATTTTAGCCGTAAGTATTTCCTGGCAGGATTGATAATTTTGACTGCGATTGAATATGCCTGTTTTACCAGGATTTATTACCCTTTTATGGACAAAGATACACTTGATTTTTACAGCTCAAAAATAGAGGAAAATAGATTTATTCTCAATTTAAAGGGAGGTACCAGGATTGCGTATCAACGCGCACAGCTCCTTTCCCAGGAAAAGTATAAATACGAATATGATAAAAATTTATTTTACTTGCCTATTTCCGAACTAAAAAGGATTTCGCAAGAAAATTATAAATATGACTATCTTTATAATTATGCCATACCCTTTCCTGCGCACCTTTCGCTTTTTGGAGTATATAATATTACTATGGATAAGAATTTTCTTGCCTATTATTCTAGAATGGCAAAGGGTAACCCTCTATATGAACAAGGGGTTAAAAATAAAGAGGCTTATGTGTACGCGTATCTTTATAATATTAATGAGTCATCGCCGTTAACGAGGCCCATTTACACATATCTCGTTACGCAGAATGAGGTTATGGATATGCACTTGACTAAAGTTTTAAGCGGGAAATATTACAATATTTATAAAAATGATTTAGCCCTGCCCCGCGCTTATTTTGTGACACAGACAATCTATGAACCGGATATTTCTAAGGGCTTGGATATCTTGGAAGGCAAAAGTTTTGATTGGAAGAATCAGGTAGTTGTTCATAATAAAGAACTTTCTTTGAGTCCTCGATTTAGTGAGGCAAACCAGTACTCACTTAAAAAACTCAAAATATTTTATAACGATGTTGAAATTAAAATTGAGAATAATAAAAAGGGTGTCTTAGTGTTAAATGACCTTTTTTATCCTTATTGGAAGGCTTTTGATAATGGCAGGCCAACGGAGCTGTTTAGGGTGAATGGCATTTTTAGAGGGGTAAAGCTCGAATCCGGTAAACACATAATAAAAATGCATTTTCATAATCCAAAATTGACAATGGGAATTTGGGTTTCCTTAATTTCTACGATGAGCTGTATTATTGCAACCATATACTTATATAATAAAAAGAGGGCTATATGTTAAAAATTGTTATTACCACCACTTCATTCGGCGAATACAATAAAGAATCCCTCAGGGTGCTAAGGAAGAGCGGATTTAAGGTAAAGCTGAACCCTTATGCAAGAAAGTTAAATAGTCACGAAATCGTAGCGTTATGTAAGGACGCAGTGGGTATCATTGCCGGGACTGAGAATTTGGATGCGAAAACGTTAAAGAGATTAGGCAAATTAAGAGTTATTTCCCGTTGCGGAACAGGCCTGGACAATATTGATCTGGCTGCCGCAAAGAGATTGGGCATACAGGTATATAACACACCGGATGCGCCTACCTTAGCAGTTGCGGAATTAACCGTAGGTTTAATTTTAAATCTTTTAAGAAAAGTTAACCAAATGGACAGGGCATTAAAAGTCGGTGAATGGGAAAAGATAATGGGAAGTATGCTTTCGGGAAAGAAAGTGGGAATAATCGGTTTTGGCAGAATCGGTAGAAATGTAGCCAGGCTTCTCAAAGCGTTTGGCTGTGAAATTGCCTATTGCGACCCTTTTATCAAAGATAGCGTTATGGGGCTAAGCCGTCTTTCGAAAGAAAAGTTGCTTAGTTGGGCGGAGATTATTACTCTGCATGCTTCTGGAAAAGGGAGAGTCCTGAGAAAGAATGAACTAGAAATGGTGAAAAAAGGCGCTTTTCTGGTGAATGTTGCGCGAGGAGAACTCGTAGAAGAGAATGCATTATATAAAGCGCTCAAGAGGGGGGATTTATCAGGTGCTGCCCTTGATTGTTTTATGCAAGAGCCTTATAGAGGGCCACTGAAAAAATTGCCCAATGTAATCCTTACTCCGCATATTGGTTCTTATGCCAAAGAAGCACGAGTACAGATGGAAAAAGAAGCAGTGGGAAATCTTATTAAAGGACTTAAAAAGGAGAGGCTATGTTAAAACGAGTAGTGGTTTTTGGGGGGGCAGGTTTTTTAGGTAGCCACGTAGCTGATGCTCTTACAGATGCTGGTTACACCGTCAATGTTTATGATATTAGGCCGTCACCTTATCTAAAAGAATCGCAAAAGAGCACTGTAGCAGACATACTCGACGACCAAGAGGTTGAAAAAGCAGTGAGGGATTCAGATATTGTGTATAATTTCTCCGGGATTTCTGATATAGATGAGGCAAGTCAGAAGCCCTTAGAGAGCGTAAAGGCAAATATATTGGGCAATGCTATAATCTTGGAGGCATGCAGAAAAGCGAAAGTTAAGAGATTCATCTTCGCAAGCTCCATTTATGTTTATAGCAAGGCAGGCTCATTCTACAGGAGCACAAAGCAGTCCTGCGAGTTGCTCACAGAAAATTATCATGAAGTATTTGGCTTGCTTTACACTATTCTTCGCTACGGTTCATTATACGGCCCAAGGGCTGATGAAAGAAATTTTATCTATAGGATTTTAAAAGAGGCGCTGAGGGAAAAAAGGATTGTACGTGATGGAGATGGGGAGGAGATAAGAGAGTACATTCATGTTTACGATGCCGCTAAGAGTAGTGTAGATATTCTATCAGATGAGTTTGTGAACCAGTATGTAATTATTACAGGTAATCAACAGATGAAGGTTAAAGACCTTTTGCTTATGGTAAGAGAAATGTTAGAGAATAAGGTAGAGATAGAATACAAGCCAACTGTGACTAATTATCACTATGAAGTTACCCCTTATATCTTTGCGCCTAAATTAGCCAAGCGTATTGTCAGTAAAGCATACGTTGACTTAGGGCAAGGTCTTTATAAATGCATTGAGGATATATATATGCAACTCAATACATTACCTTCCTATGATGGTCTAATGGTCAAGAATAATGCGAATAAAAGCGCTTCTGTATAGTTGAAAAACAATAAATGATTAAGGTAATTATTTTTGACTTTGATGGTGTCATAGCTGATTCGGTAGACATAAAAACCAAAGCCTTTGCCAAGCTGTTTAAAGATAAAGGAAAAGAAATAGTAAATAGGGTAGTTAGCTACCATCTTGCTCATACAGGTATATCGCGTTATGAAAAATTCCACTATATTTATAAAGAGATTTTGCACAATCCTCTTTCTAAGCGTATGCTAAAAACACTTTGCAGGAGATTTGAAGATTTGGTTATTGACAGCGTTATTAAAGCTCCATATATTCGGGGTACCAGAGAGTTTTTGCAGAACTTCGTTTCGCGTTATAGATATTTTATCGTCTCAGCAACACCGCAAAAGGAAATAGAAAAAATAGTCAGAAGAAGAAATATTGGCGCTCTTTTTGGAGCCATTTACGGAGCACCGATAAAGAAGTCAGATGCTGTCAGGTCGATAAGAAAAAGAGAAAAGATAAAGGTAACCGAAGTATTATACGTAGGGGATGCTTTAAGCGACTATCGTGCTGCGAAAGATAACTCTGTAAAGTTCGTTGCAGTTGTGCAGAGTAAAGATTCTTCATTAAAGAATATAGACTGTCCGAAGATTAGAAATCTTACAGAATTAGATAGCGTTATCAGGAAAATATGAACGAAAGAGTTAAATCCCAGGTAAAGGCACTTCTGATATTCGATAGCCCTTTTTTTAGTATTCGTTCCCTGCGGAATACTTATTCACGCGTAGATATTTTTCCTTTGACGGGCAATTGGAGGGATATCGATCGGGTTATCTGTAGCTTAAGGAATAAAAAATTAGAGGTCAGCGTTATAAATTCAGCGGAAATTTTACATCGCGAAGCTGCACGGGTTAGAGATAGTTTTATTGAATGGACTTCAGCAATAGGCAGGATTAAGGTAGGGGAAAAGGACTTGCGACAATGGCTATTGCTATCTGATAAGGGAGTTTCAGTTTGGTGGTTTGGGTTACTGGCAGATAAAGACCCTTCTAAAAGTCCGCTCTTTCTTAAGATTGTCAAATGCAGCGCAATACTCGGTCAGATTAAAGAATGTAATAGTAATATTGCAATTTTGGCATTAAAAGACAGTAATTTTCAAAGACAGCTGGAGGTTATTTTACATAATCAAGGAATACAGTGCCGCGTTATTAAGCCTAGATTTTCTTTAGAAAAATTTTCACAAATAGTTAAAGACTTTTTTAGGAAACAGCAAGTATTCAGAATTCTATATACTTTAAAGATAATTTTGTCCAAGATAAAATATTTAAAGAAAATTATGCCAACCTTTAAAAATAGAAAAAAACATTTTAATGATGCACTTTTATTTTTTACATATTTTCCCTCATTGGTAAAAACTGAAGCCGCGCACGGTAAATTCAGAAACAAGTTTTCCGTACCATTACAGGATATTTGTAAAACTTACCATAAGGATATTGTTTGGATTCTATTTTATGCAGATCTTGATGGCTATTCTTTTGGTAATGCAGCAAATTTGGCAAGGAGATTTGTTGAAAATGGTGAGCATCTCTTTTTTTGGCAGGAATTCCTCAGTGTTAAAAATATATTAAAGGCATCTTGGAAACACCTCCAAATAATGTTTAGATGGAGCTATGTCAGGAATAAATTAACCCACCGACTTTTTAACGAGATTACAGGTCAAGATTTCTATACAGCTTTTTTTCTTGAAGCGTTGGATGAATCAATCCAGGGTGGACATTATTTAAACGGAATACTGCAATATGAGGCATTCAAAAATATCTTTCAAACCCTTTCTGGATTTTCTCATGGTCTGTATACCTGTGAAATGATGGGTTGGGAGTATGCCTTGGTTGCAGCTAAAAGGATACAGAGAAAAGACTTCCCAGTTATAGCCTATCAGGATTTTGCTTTTTCTAATTATCTGCTCCAGATGTTTCATTCGAAAGAGGAGTTGAGATATACGTCTGACCCAGAAGGGATTCCCTTTCCGGATATTATTGCAAGTTGCGGCAGGATTCCTCAGTTGTTGCTTGGGAAATTTTACGACAAAATCCTTAATTTAGAAACACTCAGATTTGCCTATGTAAATGAATTATTACAGCGAGATAATAAAATGTCCGAAAGAAAAAAATCCCGCCAATTTATTCTACTTGTTTGCACTACTATTGACCTTGAAGAGTCAAAATCATTGGTTACTTTAGTAGATATGATATGTGCAGAATTGAAAAACGATTTTGTAATATGGTTTAAAGGACATCCTTGTTTACCCGTGGAAAAGATTTTTAAAGAAGCAGGAGTTGTTTTTAATAATAGATTGTATGCCATCAAAGATGGATCGACTTGTGAATATTTAAGTCAAAGTAACTCAGTGTTTACTGGTAGCAGTTCCGTGGCAGTTGAAGCACTGGCATTTGGTTGCGATGTTTTGATTTATTTGTCTGCCGAGAAACTAAATACCTCTCTCAGCGATAATTTTAATGAATTCTATTATAAAGTTTATGACCCTTCCAGTTTGCTAATGGCGATTGATGAAATCAGGAGTAGAGAAAAATCTTTAGATATTGAAAAAAGGCATAAGGTAATTAAGGAATACTGGAATTTAAATCCTTCGCTGGAGGAATGGAGAAAAGTATTACACTTATCTCGTTCTAAAAATGATAAAGAATAAAATAAAAAAAGATTTACCACACGTCTTAATTACCGGTGGCACAGGACTCTTGGGAAAGTCTTTGATTGAGAATGCCAATAATTTTTATGAAATTCTTGCCACATATATAGGTAACTATTATGTGGTTGATGGCGCAAGGACAAGATACAGGAAGTTAGATATTAAGGACAGGGAAGGATATGTTTGTCTCTTTGAGGAATTCCAGCCAGAAGTAGTAATCCATACTGCAGGGGTAGGAAGCCCGGATTTTGCAGATAAAAATAAAATAGAAACTTGGGAGATTAATGTTGTAGGAACGCAAAATATAGTTGATTGCTGCGAAAGATTCAACTCAAAATTTATTTACATATCATCGAATGGGATATATGACGGTGAGAATGCCCCCTATACCGAGGAAGATAATCCCCTTCCAATTAATTATTACGGACAGATAAAATTAGAGGGAGAGAAAGTTGCTAAGAAGGCTAAAATTACTTGCGCTATCGTTCGTCCAATATTAATGTATGGTTGGAATAATGCTTTTGAAAGAATGAATATTATTACCTTAGCACTTCAGAAGTTAGAGAAAAATGAAGTTTTTTATGTATATGAAGATGTTTTTTGTAATCCACTATTCACTGAACAATGCGCTGAGGCAATTTGGCGGATAATTCAAAAAGAGATATATGGGATATATAATATTGCGGGAAATGATATATTGAGCACCTATCAGTTTGTAAAGATTGCAGCTGGAATTTTTGGCCTGGATACAACTTTGGTAAAGCCGGTCCAACAAGGCTTTTTCAAAGATTTAGTGAAAAGGCCAAGGGATACTTCCTACAACATTGCAAAAATGAAGAATATCTTAGGACTTGAGCCTTTATCTGTAGAAACAGGCTTAAAGATTATGAAATCTAAAACAAAAAGAAAAGAAGATGCCTGAAGTTATAATCTCTGTTGTTATCCCGACCTACAATTCAAGTGAGTTTATTACCAAAACTCTTGAAAGTTTAACAAATCAGACTTTTAAATATTTTGAAGTGATTGTAGTCAATGATGGCTCTACTGATAATACAGAGGCAGTAATTTCTGATTACACCAATAAAAATCATAATTTATGTATTCGACTCATCAATCAGCAAAATAAAGGTATTGCCGCAGCCAGGAATAAAGGAATAAGGGAGGCAAAAGGCTACTATATTGCTTTCTTGGACCACGATGATATTTGGTATCCCGATAAATTAGACATCTGTTACAGAGTATTTCAAGAATATCAAGGCATCGATCTTGTTTGCCATAACGAAGTAATGCGTAGCATATGTGGTGAGGCTATTCGGAATTTAAACTATGGTCCATTTGTGCCTGATATGTTTAGGAGGCTATTATTTAAAGGAAACTGTCTTTCTCCGTCGGCAACAATAATAAAAAAAAGCGCATTGTTGGAAATAGGTTTATTTAGGGAATATCCGCACTTTATAACTGTTGAAGATTATGATTTATGGCTGAGGCTTTCTAAGAAGTATAAATTTTATTTCATCAAGAGGATTTTGGGCGAATATCTGGTGAATGAAAAAAATGCAAGTTTGGCTAATCTGGGAAAACACTTCAAAAATCAAATCGCTGTCCTAGAATTAAATTTTAAAGAATATGATAAGAAAAAAATCTTTGACTGTCTTCTAATTAATTTAAGAATATTTAGATTGTACCTGTCAATAGCTAAAGTCTCTCTTGGTGAAAAAAAAATCATGAAGGCGCTCCGATATTTGTTTATAGCATTTCCGCAGCTTTTTAGAAATGAATAAAGATATGCTGCCCATTTACGATAAAGAAAATTGCTTTCTTTTTGCCTTAGGCAGAAACGCTATGTACGCAGCCTGTAAGATATTGAATCTAGAGGCAGGAGATGAAGTGCTTACCCCGGCTTTTGATTGCGATACTGCGCTTCAGCCTTTTAGGGTTTTAGGGCTCAAGTTAAAATTTTTCCGCTCTGACCCCCATACTTTTTCTGTAGATATAGATGATATAAAAAGCCAAATTACATCCGCAACAAGACTAGTACATGTAATAAATCACTTTGGCCTGCCACAGCCCTGGAATGAGCTGTGCGCGCTTAGAGAAAAAACAGGCATACCTATTTTGGAAGATAACGCCTATTCTTTATTTTCTCGTATCGATGGTAAACCCTTTGGAATGTTTGGGGATATGGCGATATTCTCATTGCGAAAGAATCTTCCCTTGGCAGAAGGAGGCTTGTTACGTATAAATAATCAGCAATATAAATTTAAATTCACTAAGAGGCCTAAGTTATTCTCTTTTAGGCAAGCATATGCTCTCTGGCAGATTGTAAAAATAAATTTAGGGTTTAATAGATTATTCAAGCCAGTTAAAAATATGTTGAGCAACTTTTTTTCTACCCTAGAGCCACCACCGCCGCTTTATTCAGAGGAGATTGAAGGTTATCCCGCATGGCCCCTACGGGATGTTATAGGAAAAGAGTTTTCTTGTGATTATCTGAGACCAATATCAAGACTGGCGAGGATGCAGCTAAATAGATTTTGTAATGATGATTTTGCCCAAATAATCCATAAAAAGAGGAAATATTATTTGTGGTTAACAGAAAAATTAAGTTCGATTAGAGGAATAAAAATTTTATGGCCTGAGCTCCCAGAAGGAATTATTCCTTTTTGTCTTTGTATTTTAATAGATAAGAATCGCGATTATTTCTTTAAAACCTTAAGAAAAAAATATGATGTGATGGCTTGGCCAACGCTATCCGCATCAGTCCTTGAACAATTAGAGATGTATCCCGAGGTTAGCCTGTTGGGCAGGAAGTTATTACAGATAAATTTGTTAGCGGAAAAAGTAAGGTCATCTCATTTTGTAAATTATTTAGACCGTTTAACGCATGATATCCGCCGCCTATCGTCTCAATACCTCTAAGGATGTGGTCAGATGAATTACCAGTGGATAGAAGATAGCAGTGTTTTTGAGCGTATTGCACAAGATTGGGATAGGGCGCTTTTATGCTCTAAAGAAGATAATCCGTTCTTATTATCGGATTTTATCCAGACCTGGTGGAAGTACTATGCAAAAGGCTCGAAGCTTCAGATTTTTGTACTCTATGACGGCAAGAATATCATCGGCGGGTTACCCTTATACCATAAGAAAGAGGGGTACCTAGAGTATCCGGGCGGGTGTCTGGCTAACTACACCGAATTTTTAACTAACGGAAACAACCAGCAGCAGGTTTGGGGTACTTTTTTAGCAGCTCTGGATGAAAGAAAAGACTGGCGATGCGTCTCTTTAAAAAGATACAGAAAAAATAGGTGCGCGTCCCTTCAGGAATTCTTAAGGGAGCCGTTTCATTATAATGGGATTTGGGTAGATAGCTATAAATGCGGGTACACCTATTTAATCAATATTCCAGAAAATTTTTCAAATTATATCGATTTCCTGCCCAAAAAGTTAAGGTATTATATAAGGCGTTCGGAAAAAGAGTTTTCTAAGTTGGGAAAGATAACTTTTTCTTCTTTGCATAACCATGATGAGCTTCTTGAGTGGTACGATACCTTTATCCGCCTCTCGCGGGATTCATTCAAGAGGCGTAATAAAATAAGCGCCTTTGAAGACGAAAGGCAGTGCGAGTTCTTTAAAGAACTCATAAACAAGTTTTACCGGGCCGGCTATCTGGACCTCAATGTATTAAAATTAAACGATAGGGTTATTGCTATCCACTTCGGCTATTCTACGGGGAAGAACCTAAACTATGTCTTTCCGGTTTTTGATATGGATTTTGCCCCCCTAAACCCGGGCCACCTATTGATATACAGATTGATTGAACTCGGGACAAAGAGGGGAAATAAGTTATTCGATTTCTACTCCGGGCACAGTTTCTATAAAGAGCAATGGTCTCAGGATAAAGAAGATATGCTTATTGTGGAAATAAGGCGCAAGAACACCAGAAACCGCATTGAGAGGTATATCGGAAAAAAAATCAGAGGTTCGTTATTAATAGATAAGTTGAAGGAAAAAGCCAGGGGTTTTCCCGGTGTGGTGAAGGTGGCAAAAAAGGTCAGTAAGTTAATATGAATATGCGCCATTTCAAAAATGCTTTTGCCGATTCTCCTCCCAGGCTTTTAGTTTTGCTATACCATCGCGTCCTGCCAAAGATAGAATTCGATCCTTTTAGGGCTACGGTATCGGAAAAAACATTTTCCAGGCAAATTGATATGTTAGCCAATACCTACCCTATTATCAGCTTGAATGATGCAATACGCCAGTGCCAGACACAAAGAATAAAATCCAAGGTTCAGGTTGTGTTAACTTTTGATGACGGATATTTGGACAATTATGAGTTTGCTTTCCCTATTTTGCAGAAAAAGGGCTTAACCGCAGCCTTTTTTCTGTCTACGGCATATATCGGCAGTGATAAGCCTTTATGGGATTGCGAACTTATGGAAATATTGTATAATAATCAACACATACGCGAGGTTAAGGTAGGCAGGCGTGTAGTCCGCCAGAGTCTATTACAGCCGAGAATATTTTTTATCCGTTCTGCCTTGGATAAATTTAAATCTTTGGATAGCGGCCTAAGAGACGAGACTCTTGGGCTGTTGAGAGAGAATTCAAAAGACGCGGGTTTGTCAAAAAATAGATGCATGAGCTGGGAACAGATAAAGGAAGTGCATCGGTGCGGCATGGAAATCGGGGCGCACGGTGTAAGCCATACTTCTCTTACGAGGATTCCTTTTACTAGGGCCGAGAAGGAAATAAAAGAAAGCAAAGAAATAATCGAGAAAAATATCGAAGACGCGTGCTCGCACTTCGCGTTTCCTTTCGGCAGCCGCAGTGACTATAGCCAGGGATTGATTGATTGCGTAAGGGATTCTGGTTTCTCTTCCTGCCTGCTGAATATACACGGGTATAGCCATTTAAAAAAAGATGCATTTTGTTTTAAAAGGATTATAATGAAGGAATCTACTAATTTGCAGTATCTGCTAGGCTAATTTATTTTCTGGTCCCATTACCGTCTGCAGTTAATATACAGGCTTTAGCTAAGAGCGGATTTTTAGAATGATTGTCTGTAAGGAAGAAGTATATACTAGAGAAAAATATAGTCTTTTGTGGTCGAAGTATAATAATAAAAAACCACTCAAGAAGTATCATTTTGATAATATGCAGGAAGTTATTCCAGATAAAATCGTAAGAGGCGCGGTAGGCTTGGATCTCGGCTGTGGCTGTGGCTGGGATGTGTTTATTATGGCTAAAAAGAACCCATTGACGCGGATAATTGGTATAGATATTAGTGATGGCATTGATGTTGCTTGTGGGCTTAATGAAAATTTAGCAAATGTAAGTTTGATAAAAGGGTCTGCTACGCAAATACCTTTAAGAGATAAGATATGCGATTTTGTTTATTCGTTTGGAGTTCTACACCATATTCCTAACTATAGGAAGGGCCTTTTGGAGATAGGTAGGGTATTGAAGGATAATAGCCCATGCTTTCTTTACCTTTATGAAAATCATTCGGATAATTCTATAAAATATATTGGAATCAAAATAACCCAGCTTATTCGAAAAATCACAATTAGAATCACCCCGAAAGTCCTGTATATTCTCTGTTTTCTTGCCTCTCCGTTATTCGTCGGCTTATTTAGTTACCCTGCAAAATTTTTTAAGAGGTTCCGGTTTACTTACGGGCTTTATGAGAAAATGCCGTTTAATTTTGGGACAGGTTTTCTTTCTTTAACTGGCGATCTTTATGATAGATTAAGTGTGCCTTTAGAACATAGATTTGATAGAAAGGGTCTCTTTAATATGTTTAAGGAATGCGGTTTTAATGATATAAATATTACAAGATTAAAAAACACTGCCGGCTGGGTGGTGTGGGGGTATAAACGATGATTAAGAATAAGGATATAACCTGTATTTCTTCTATAGATTGGGACTTTATTTGGCAAGGGCACCAGGAGATAATGTCTACTTTTGCCCAAAACGGCAATAGGGTCCTCTTTATTGAAAATACAGGCGTGCGAACCCCCGGCATAAGGGATATTGGGCGTATTATAAATAGGATTAGAAACTGGTTCAAGGGCATAAAAGGCATAAGAAAAGAGGAAGAAAATCTTTATATATACTCTCCAATTGTCCTCCCTTTCCCATACTCTCGTATCGCTAGATGGTTCAATAGGCATCTTATATTGTCTATTTTAACTAAGTGGATGAAAGTGACAAATTTTAATGATCCGATTATATGGACATTCCTGCCTACTCCTTTAAGCCTGGATTTAATTGACAATCTATCCCATAAAATTCTTATTTATTATTGTATTGATAATTTTAGCGTAAGTTCTGTTTCAGCAAGAAGGATTCATCGTTCAGAAATAAAATTAATAAAGAGAGCAGACTTGGTTTTTGTGACTTCCCAAGAGCTTTATAATTATTGTTCGGCTTATAATAAAAAGGTATATATCTTCCCGTTTGCGGTAAATTTTGAAGAATTCGAGAAAATAAGATTGAAGGATGATTCAACCCCTGAGGAAATCAGAGGCATAAGAAAACCAATAATTGGCTATATCGGCGGAGTGCATAAATGGCTTGATTTGAATCTCATAAAAAAATCTGCTGAGAAATATTCTGACTGCTCTTTTGTTTTTATTGGTCCAATCCAAACAGACATTTCTCTGCTATCTGACTTAAAGAATGTTTATTTCTTGGGTAAGCAGGACCATAAAAAAATACCCCGCTTTATAAAAAATTTTGATGTCTGTATTATACCTTATCTAATTACGGATTATACCAATGATGTATATCCCACGAAATTGAATGAATATTTAGCTATGGGAAAGCCCGTGGTATCTACAGGACTGCCGGAAGTCATTAATTTTAATATTAAGAATGATAATATAGTTTCGGTGAGCAGGACAGAGGAGGATTTTTTTACTAGTATTAAAGCCGCATTAGATGATAATGATAAAGGAATAGTCAACAGGAGGATCCTAGTTGCAAAAGAAAACAGCTGGGTAAAAAGGAACGAAGGGATGAGTAATTTGATATCTTATGTGCTTGAACAAAAAGCAAATATTCCGGTTAACTGGCAAAATATACTCTCCAAGTTATATAGAGATTGGCGTAAAAAAACAGTCAGTTTAGCCACTGTATTGTTAAGTGTTTATCTTCTAATGTTCTACACACCATTATTTTGGGGTATTGCGAATCCCTTAAAAATCTCCCAGCCTGCGCAGAATGCTGATTGTATTGTAGTTTTTGCCGGAGGGGTTGGTGAATCTGGAAAGGCTGGGCAGGGGTATGAAGAAAGAGTTCAATATTCAGTGGACCTATATAATAAGGGTTATGCCAAATATATTATATTTTCTTCAGGATATACTTATGTCTTTGAAGAAACACAGGTTATGAAAGCGTTGGCCGTATCTTTGGACGTGCCACAAGAGGCAATTGTCTTAGAAAATAAAGCAGGGAATAGTTATGAGAATGTAAAATTTACCAGGGATATTCTCATGCAAAAAGGCTGGAGAAAGATTTTATTGGTAAGTTCGCCTTATCATATGCTACGGACATCGCTGGTTTTTAAGAAAAATGCAAAAGATATAAAAGTAACTTATACACCTCTGCCAAGGAGCTTATTTTATTTTCGCGCAAATAAAGTTGGTAAAATAATTCAGAAACGCATAAGTCTAAAACAAATTAAAGGCATACTTCATGAGTATTTGGGTATATTGTATTACTGGTGGAAGGGATGGATTTAGACAGGGAGGATTTAGTTATGAAGATTATTGATGAAAAAGGCAGATTATTTGGCAAAATAAATGTGATTGATTTCTTAGTCATTTTGTTTTTCATTTGTTTGACACCGATGTTTTATTTTGGCTATAAAATTATTTATAAGAACCAACAAGAAGCGCTAAAACAAAAAGCGCAAAAGAAAACTTTTTTAGAAATTGATTTTGACTGTCTTTTGATAAAATTAGACCCTAAGGTCGCCAGTCTCGTCTCCGTAGGAAACAAAGAAATTAATAATAAAGGAGAGGTTATTGCAGAGATATTAAAGGTAGGTAATGCCTCACCTTATGTTTATCAGTTTAATACAGATTCTAGAAAAAAGATAATTAAAAGTGATCCGGTGCTAAAACAGATTCCAGTTATCTTAAAAATAAAAACAGAAGCCAGGCAGGATAAGCTATATTATAAAGATAAGCAAATCTTGGATAATTCCATTCTGAATTTAACAACCGACAAATATCAGGTGGAAGGTAAAATAATGTTGCAAGACCAATCTATCCCCATTCCTGATAATATAAAGCAAAAAATAGATGAGCTGGAGAAAAATACAAATACTTTGAAGGAAAGCATAGAGGACATCTATATTCTATTAAGGAATAAGGAAGATCGTAAATACCGAAAATAAAAATCAATAATAAGAAAAGATTTGTTTCGACACAATAAAATAATTATACAGATGGGCAGGTTACGGAAGACTTATTGTTCCTTACAGAAGCAGATAGATAAGTTTTGCAAAGATAACCAGACTTTTAGCTTGATTCGTATTGCCTGCGATAGAACAAGAATATATTTTAAAGATGGATTCTTTGGTAGGATTACTGAGTTAAGCCAGGAAGATAATGCAGCGACTTTAGAAAATAGTAAATTTATTAGATACGTATTGAGCATTTATAAAAAAGTTAGATATAAATGCATTATTTATGCGCAAACAAGTATGGTCTTTAGTTCATCAAAAGCCCTAAAAAAAGGTTTATATCTTAGGCCAGTAAAGACGGGCAGTTCTATTGTAGTTATTGCAATATTAACAAATATATTATTTTCTATAATATTAAATAAAGAAATGGGGCTGTTAGCATGGACTATAAAGGCAGTCTTTTTGTTTATCGGCTTAGGTGGTTTATTTAGCAATGCTAGTTGGCAAGATTTAAAACAAACAAGCCTTAGTCTGAGGTATTTGTGCTGTTATAATAAAAAATAAAGTTTGTAATATCTGAGACTGCAGATTATAATATGAAACTTATCGGCAATAAATTTATAAATAGAAAGTAGACTTATTAAATGGATATCTTAAGATATGGGTTATAGCGTAGCACTTATCATTTTATATGATTTTGAAAAAAAATTCTTACTTCAACATAGAAGCCAAAATGCCAAAGTGTTACCCGGCTATTGGGCATTTTTTGGTGGAGAGATTAAGCGAGGCGAGACTCCTGAAAAGGCAGTGCGCAGAGAAGCATTTGAAGAGTTAAATTATCGGATAAGGTCGCCCGAGCTTGTTATTGAGCAGGATTTTACCGAGGGCGATGTATTTGGCCATATATATGTATATATAGAAGCCCTTAATCAAGACAGGTCTAGCCTTAGATTGAAAGAAGGACAGGGATGGGGCTGGTATAACCAGAAGCAGATGCAGGGATTAAAGATGACCGAACGCGATAAGCAGATAATTAGTTTTATAGTGTGTTATCTAGAAGAACAGAAAGAACTCGGTAAGGTAAAAATAAATGAAAAAGCAATCCTTAGAGAAAAGACTTAATCAGGTTGCAAACGAGGTAAGAAAATTGATTATAGAAGTCGCCTGTAGGTCGAAGAGTCCGCATGTCGGACCAAGTTTGTCTTGTGTGGATTTAATAGTCTCTCTCTATTTTTATGAGTTAAATATAGATGAAAAGAATTGGAAAAACAGAGATATATTTATCTTGAGTAAGGCACATGCGGCAATGGCGCTATATGCGGTTCTGGCCCTCAAGGGCATTATCTCCAGGAAAATATTTGATTCGTATTTTCAAAATAATGGCACATTGCCTGCTCACCTTGATCGTTTTGCAGGAAGAGGAATAGAGGTTTCCTGTGGCTCATTGGGGCATGGTTTTAACATGGCCTTAGGCATGGCTTACGGCTATAAACTTAAAAAGGATAAAAGAAGAGTATTTGTACTAATTGGAGACGGAGAATCTCAGGAAGGTTCTGTTTGGGAAGGCGCCTTATTTGCGGCAAAACTGGGTATTGCTAATCTTACGGCGATTATGGACTATAATAATCTACAGGGTTATGGCCGGCCAACAGAGATCTGTCATTTTGAGCCAGTTGTGGACAAATGGAAGGCCTTTGGCTGGGAACCTTACAGAGCAAACGGCCATAATTTTACCCAGATTATTAATGCCTTTAAAAAACCCCATTACGGAAAACCTAAAATAATTATTGCTGACACCCAAAAAGGCAAAGGCGTATCTTTTATGGAGAATAATTTGAAATGGCACTACTATATAGTTACCGATGAAATAAGAGAAAAAGCAATGCAGGATTTATGCGGTGATATTCATGAGGAATACAGTAATTAATAAGATTACGGCTGTCGCTAAAGAGAATAAAAATATTTTCGTAATTGCCGGAGATGCGGGCTTTGGGGTGCTTGATGAATTCCAAAAGAACTTTCCAGCGAGATTCTTAAATCTGGGCGTGGCTGAGCAGAATACTATAAGTTTTTCTGCGGGGCTGGCATTAGTCGGGTATAAGGTTTTTGTTTATAATATTATTCCTTTTGTTATGTTCAGGTGTTATGAACAAGTAAGAAATGATATTTGTTATCAGCGATTACCGGTAACGCTGGTGGGGATAGGTAGCGGCGTTACCTATGCGCCTCAGGGCATGACACATTACTCAGTAGAGGATGTGGCAATAGCAAGGACCCTACCTAACTTAACCATTCTTTCTCCTTGCGACCCTCAAGAAGCAGAGAAATGCGCAGAATATGCTATTAAAAATAATGGGCCAGTCTATATAAGGGTAGCGAAAAGTGGAGAACCAACCGTTCATCAGAGTAAAATAAAAAGCATAGCGAACCCTATAATCGTAAAAGAAGGACATGGAGTGGCGGTTTTGTTTTACGGCTCTGTAGGTGTTGAAGTTATAAAAGCAGTGCAGGATTTAAAGAAGCTACCCTGGGTTATCTCTATTCCCAAGCTTCAGCCTCTAAATTTCGATTTCTTATTAAAGAAGCTAAAAGGTGTGCATACCCTAATCACGGTTGAAGAACACTTTGTAGATGGCGGATTGGGAAGTATTATTGGGGATTGGCTGGCAAGAGATAGGTTGTCTTTTAAATTAAAGAAACTCGGTATAAAAAATGAATTTATCCACGCGATTAAAAATAATGCCGGAATGAGAAAACATTATGGGATTGCTGCAGATAATATAAAAATTGCAATTAGGGAGGCATTTAGGAATGGCTAAAAAAGTATTGTTACTTGGCTCAACAGGCAAGATGGGGACTGCCTTAAGAGAAGTTTTTGCATCCGGATATTCTGTTATTGGTAAAAATAGCAAAGATTTTGATGCGCTTAATATTTCCCAAGTCCGTGGCTTGATAGAGGAGATTAAACCAGATATTTTGATAAATACTGTAGCTTTATTAGGGATAGACCCCTGTGAGAAAGAACCAGAAAAGGCCCTTAGATTAAATACGCTTTACCCTAAGTTTCTGGCAGAACTTTCAAAAGAGAAAAGTTTCCTGCTTGTGCATTTTAGTACCGACGCAGTTTTTAATGATGAAAAAGGAGATTTTTATAGTGAAAGCGATAGGCCTTGTCCGTTGAATATTTATGGATTTACCAAATATGGTGGAGATTGTTTTGTTCAAGCTATTGCCCAGCATTATTATATATTCAGGATCTCACTATTATTTGGAGAAACTAACAAAGATACGCAGTTTGTGGAAAAGATGTTGCAAAAAGTAAGGGAGGGGCAAAATTTCTTGAGAGTTTCAGACGATATTTTTTCCTCCCCTACCTACAGTAAAGATGTGGCTAAAGAAATAAAGCGAATTATAGAAGCCGACTATCCTTTTGGCATTTATCATATTGCAAATGAGGGAAAGGCATCTTTATGCGAATTGATGCAAGAGATCATCAAGAATCTTGGTCTTAGCGTTAAAGTAGAAAAGGCATCTTATAAAGATTTTCCGCATTCGGGTAGAAAAAATACATGCACGCCGCTTAAGTCTGAGAAGATATCTCTTCTAAGGCCGTGGAGAGATGCGGTTAAAGAGTATTGTTGCAATATTAAAAAGGAAATGGTGATGAGCCATGGCCGATAAATACATCATGGATGGGCATAAGCTCTATTGGCATCTGGATAGAGTAAATGATTGGTTAAGCGGAAAAAGGATTGTCCCTCTACATATAGATGTGGGTTTGAGCAAAGGTTGTAATATCAGGTGTGAGTATTGCTTTGGCGTTCTACAGGGGAATTTTTATAGAAAAGGTTCAGAGATTTATTTTCCCCGTGAGCCATTATTGCGCTATGTAAGAGAAGCCGGAGAAGCAGGGGTTAAGTCTATGGGGTTTATTGGAGAGGGAGAACCGCTTTTGAACCCCTATGTCTACGAAACGATAATAGAGGCTAAAAAGGCAGGCGTTGATGTTTCCATGGGGACTAACGGTATCTTATTAGACACTAGTAAAACAGGCATAGAAGCCTTAGAATATTTAAGTTGGATAAGGTTTAATATCAGTGCTGCCTCAGATGAGGCTTATATGAGGGTCCATCGTAGCAAAGAATTTTCCACAGTGGTTGAGAAGATAGGGTTCTGCGTTGAAACAAAAAGAAGAAGGAATTTGAAAGTTACGGTTGGCCTGCAGATGGTCTTAACGCCTTCAAACAAAAATCAGGCAGTTCCTTTAGCTAAACTTGGAAAAGAATTAGGCGTAGATTACCTGGTAATAAAACAGTGTAGCGATACAGTTGAAAACGAATTAGGCGTATTTAACAAGCTTGCAGAATATGATAATTTTCAGGATATGCTTAAGGAAGCAGAGGGCGTCAGTTCGGGAAACTATAATGTAATCGTAAAATGGAAGAAGATTGGAAACAAAGGGAGGAGGATTTATCAACAGTGCTTGGGCGTCCCGTTTTTATTGTATTCAAGTGGCGATGGAAAGTTATATCCATGCGGAATGTGTTTTGATTTTGATAGAGGGATGGAAGAAGAATATCGTATGGGAAACCTGGTAAAGCAATCTTTTAAAGAAATAATCACAAGCGATAGATATTGGGATGTGGTTAAAAAGGCCAGTCAAATTGACGTAAATAAATGTTACTCAAATTGCAGAACCCATGCTATAAATGAATTTTTATGGCAATTAAGACATCCTCCCGAGCATGTAAATTTTGTATAAAAATTACTTTTAATTTGGATGAGTACCATTGAGGTAAAATTTAACAGAGCACTACGAAAGGATTGACCTAATGAGAGCACTTATTACAGGCGGTGCAGGATTTATTGGTTCGCATTTAGTTGAGGAATTGCTCAATGATGACAATGAGGTTATTGTTTTGGACAACCTTTCTACAGGCAGATACGAGAATATCGAACACCTGCTGAAGAACAGAAATTTTGAATTTGTAGAAGGCGATATTCTGGATGCAGTCCTGGTAGATAAGTTAGTTGAACAGATAGACATTATTTTTCATTTAGCTGCAGCAGTTGGTGTTGAGTTGATAGTTAAGAAGCCACTGGAGTCACTGGTCACTAATATTAAAGGTAGCGAGATAGTGTTGGAGATGGCATCAAGGTACCATAAAAAGGTATTGATAACTTCTACTTCCGAGATTTACGGCAAGAATGTAAACGGGCCCTTAAAAGAAGATGACGATAGGATCCTGGGTTCGCCCCTTAAGACGCGTTGGAGTTATTCTACTGCCAAGGCAGTGGATGAGATGCTTGCATATGTATATTGGAAAGAAAAAAGTGTTCCTTCTATAATTGTACGTTTATTTAACACTGTTGGACCAAGACAGACAGGAGCTTATGGAATGGTTGTTCCGCGATTTATTGAACAGGCATTAAAAAACGAACCCATTACTGTCTATGGAACAGGAAGGCAATCGAGATGCTTTGTGCACGTTAAAGATGCAGTCAAAGCATTAATTAAATTAAGTAAAGAGCCGAAAGCAATCGGTGAAGTTTTTAATCTCGGAAGCCAAGAAGAGATAACCATTGAGCAATTGGCAAAAGAGATAATAAAAATAACTAACAGTAGTTCCAAGATAGAATATATCCCTTACGATAAAGCATACGAAGAAGGTTTTGAAGATATGCAGAGAAGAATTCCCGATATAACAAAGATTAACAAACTGATGGGTTTTAAGCCCACCTATACACTACCTGAAATAATCAAGGATATAGTAAATTATCTTAAAAATAATTCTCATTAACTATTTTACCCAATGAAAAAAATAAAGATATTAAGAATTATTACCCGGCTTAATATCGGAGGACCGGCTATTCATACAATTTTACTTACTGAAGGTTTAGATAAATCAAGATTTGAATCTCTGCTGGTCTATGGCAGTATCGGTAAGGACGAAGCGGATATGCTTTATTATGCTCATCAGAAAAATGTAAAGCCCTATTTTATACCTGAATTAAAAAGAGAATTAAACTCTTTTAATGACTTAATTGCATTTAAAAAAATCTATAATATTATAAAGATAGAAAAGCCGGACGTAATCCATACTCATACTGCTAAAGCAGGCGCAATTGGTAGGTTAGCTGGCATAATCTATAATTTTCTAAATCGCGATAAGCGAATAAATATTGTTCATACCTTTCACGGTCATATATTTAATGGTTATTTTAGCAAATTTAAAGCTAAAGTATTTATCCTAATCGAACAATTTTTGGCTCTTTTTACTTGTAAAATTATCACTGTAAGTGAGTCTGTTAAAAATGAGCTTGTATCTTTGCATATTTCTAAAGGAAGCAAGATTACAGTTATTCCTTTAGGGTTTGAATTAGATAAATTATTGGATATACTGATAAGGGGCAATGCTATTTCAGATATCGGTATTGTTGGTAGGCTCGTGCCAATTAAGAATCATCGTTTATTTCTGGAGGCAGCAGCTAAGGTTATCGCTGATAGTCTCAAGATACAGTTAAGATTTAAAATTATTGGTGACGGAGAATTAAGAAGAAAGTTAGAAGATTATTCGCATAAACTTAATATCGATAGACAAGTAGATTTCTTAGGTTGGCAGAAGGATTTAGTCAATGTTTATGCAGATTTGGATATTGTTGCTTTAACTTCGATAAATGAAGGTACACCTGTATCCTTAATTGAAGCCATGGCGTCAGGCAGAGCTGTGGTGGCTACGGATGTAGGTGGAGTGAAGGATTTATTAGGAGAAGAGGTGAATGCGGGGATAAAATCAGATGCTAATTTTAGGGTTTTAGAAAGAGGAATAATAGTTAAATCCGCAGATGCTTTTAGTTTTGCTTCCGCTTTAATTTTTATATTACAAAATGATACTTTAAGAAGAGATATAGGAGAAGTGGCCAGGCGTTTTGTCAAGGATAGATTTACAAAGGAAAGATTAATTAGAGATATAGAGAATTTATATAATAGTATACTCGTTTCGCCCTCAAATCCTCACTTTGGATAAATTCAGTCTTTATCTAGCTGCTTATCACACCGGCTAATCTTGATAGCAAATTCCCTTAGATATTATTTTTTTATTTAAAAGTGTAATTTCTTGTGATATGATATATTTTCATTAAGGAAAAACTTTCCTAGAAGGGAGCTTTCTGATGGGAATAATTTTAAGAACAGAATGGAAAACTTGGGCAAAAAAAATATTTTTACCATTGGTTTTATTTCCATTTTTTTCTATTTCATTATGGAGATTTATAAATGCAATTTTTTTAAGTTTCAATTCTTATAAAGGGGAACTATTAGCGAATTTCCCTTTCTTTTTTCGCCTAAAATACTACAACCCGTTACTTTATCATTCAATAATAACGAATGCTCCTAATAGGCCTTGGTTCGAGAATACTTGGTTTTATGGTCCAATACACCATCTTTGGCTTTTCCCATTGACACTTGTTAGTTCAGTAGAACAATTTTTCAATTTACTATTAATATTTTATGTATGCCTAACTATATGTATTCTTTTTGTTTTTTACAATACAGTTAAGAAAAATAAAGATTACTTATTTTTAATTACTTTTTTTACTGTTGCTTTAGGTTCCTTTGCTTTACTAGATAATCTTATACAGCGAAATGTTGAGTTGCTTGAATTTTCTCTTATTATAATTTCTTTTTTATGTTTAACAAAAAAACGCGAATATGTTGCAGGATCATTATTATGTGTTGCTTCGATGGCTAAACTTTTCCCTTTTATATTTTTGCCATACTTATTGATTAAAAAGAAATTTAAGGCTTTTTTTGGCTTTCTTATTACATTTATTATAATAGTTGCTATTACTCAAATAACTCTAAATTGGCGGAATTATCAATTATTTACTCCTACAGTGGCACAACATCACGGATTACCAATATTAAATACAATTCTTGGCAATAATTATTTTACCGAAATAAGTCATGTAAGAGGATCATTATATACTTTTATTTTATCTTTTTTCGCTAACATAGATATGGGTAAATCTATACCAATAATAACTTATAAAATTGATAATTTCTTTATTCCGAATTCGGCCTTTTTAATTCTTGCTTTACTAATCCTCATGCTTACTTTTTATCTACTTTATAAGACAAGTAAGGAGGGAGATTTATTATACGAATACTCAATCGTTTCTTTAGTAATGCTTCTTATATATCCTCGTTATAATCCACACTATTACATCTTCACTATATTATCTTTTGTGACTATTTTGAGAACATTAACATATGATTTAGATACTTATCGGCTATCTTTATTAACAAAGATCATTGTTTTCTTTATTTATATTTTCTCTTTGTTGTTTTTGGGCAATCTCATTCCTTTTAGTGTATACAATAAAATATTGCCTTTAAAAAATGTAGCTTTTCATTATTTTTCAACTTACAGTTTGTTCGGTTTAGGCACATTTATTTTATGGTGTCTCATAATCTGGTTTTATTGGCGTAATTATAAAACCAACATTATAAAAGCAAAAGAATAAAATTTTACTATTTACTATTAGCTTTCTACTAATCATTAGTAATAAAATAAAAATTAGAAACCGATGTTTGTTTAAAAGAGATGTTAGTTATTTATTTCCTCCAGTGGGATACTTAGATTCAAAATTTTTTAATTTATACTACTACTATTGCACCGCTTTTAAAATATACTCTGCTTGAATAAGTTTATTTACCGCCAAAATTGTAATTATGCGGCTGGTCTTTAAAATCTTATCATACGCCCTTACTTAGAGTTCCCCCTCCCACCATCGCCGGCTTCAGTAATTCTTTTGTTTTATCTTTTAGGATACAGTATTTATTAATCAGCTTTGTATTCATCTGGGCATTATTAATGAAATGAGCATAGTTAACTGGGAACTAGAGATAGAAGAAAACCGGTCAATATATATGCGGATAGAATTAGGAAGCGTTTAGGGAATAAAGTTTAACCCTCTATTAGTTACTTCACTACCCAGTCTACATTATTTTTTGGATATGTCTATTATATATAGTTTTATTGCGTCTTAGATATTTTTTATATTGTATAATTTATAATTATGGTATAATATTTTCAAATTAAAAAGAGGTAAAAAGAACAGATAAATATAAACATAAAATAAATATGGATGTTACACTCATACAATATACTCTCTTTTTCTTAGTTTCTTTTATTTTAAGTTCTATTTTTACGCCGTTAGTCCGTTTCATTGCTCTCAAAAAAGGTCTAGTATCTTATCCTCGCGTTGACCGCTGGCACAAGCGCCCTACTGCCATCTTGGGTGGTATAAGTATATATTTGGCTTCGGTAATCTCAGCTATTATGCTAGGGATTATAAATAAAGATACACTGGGCCTATTTATCGGGGCAACCTTTTTATTTATCGTTGGCCTCTTAGATGATAAATACCATTTTCGGCCCTATACTAAATTATTCTTACAAATTATTGCCGCCTGTATTGCCATCTTTTTCGGAGCCACCATAGGGTTACCTATTAACAAACTTTTAACTATACCGTTGACCTTAATATGGATTGTGGGAGTTACAAATTCTTTTAACCTATTAGACAATATTGACGGATTAGCGGGAGGAATCGCTGTTATATCTTCGCTGATGATATTTTTCTCTTCGTTGATTTTTGCTAATAATATATTAGGAGTATTTAGCCTTATTTTGGCGGGTGCTGTTTTAGGTTTTCTGCCGTATAATCTGAATCCGGCCAAAATCTTTATGGGCGATTCCGGCAGCATGTTCCTGGGTTATTCGCTGGCTGTGATTTCAATAAACGGGACAATGCGGCATATCTCCAATCTTTTTGCCATAATGCTTATTCCAGTATTTATCTTAAGCGTCCCTATCTTTGATACAATATTTGTAATGGTTAGGAGGAAGATACGCGGGAAGAAGATTTTTGAAGGTGGCACGGACCACACTTCGCATCGCTTGGTTGCTTTAGGGCTTTCTCCAAAAAAAACGGTTTTTCTATTATATATCATAAGTATTGCCTTCGGATTAATTGCCATTTCATATTCAAGATTGGATATATTTTTTATTTCGGTCATTGCCTTTTTATCTATTGTAATACTGTTGTTTTTTGGAGTTTTCATATCAGATACTGTTCCTTATAACAATGGTGAATTAGATTATAAGAGATGGCAGGAGCTGAAAAATAATAAGACCATTTTGAATAGTATATTTTTGTATAAACGTAGGATAGTAGAGGTTTTGTTGGATTTGGCGTTTATATGCGTTGCTTATTATTCTGCTTATTTCCTGCGTTTTCAGGGTACTTTGTTAACCAGCAATCTACAATTATTAGAGAAATCTCTGGTATGGCTGATCTTAATAAAGATATCTGTTTTTTATATATTCGGCCTTTATCGCGGTGTCTGGAAATATATCAGCATATCCGATTTGATTACGATATTTAAAGCTGTTACCTTAGGTTCTGCCTTTTCTATAATAGCATTTACATTTTTATTCCGATTCCAAGATTTTTCTCGGGCGGTATTCTTTATAGATTGGCTACTTTTGTTATTCTTAGTTTCTGGATACAGGATATTGTTTAGGATACTGGGCGAATTATTCAGTCAAGTGCGTAAGGAAGGCAAGAATGTATTAATTTTTGGAGCTGGTGATGCGGGTGAGATGGTGATAAGAGAGATAAAAAGAAATAAAGCCCTAAATTACAATCCCATAGGTTTTATCGATGACGACCCCTCTAAGCTGGGTTATAAAATACAAGGTATATCTGTATTAGGCTCGAGAGATCAAATTAAGAATTTGGTCCATGCTCAGAACATTGAAGAAGTTATCATCGCTATACCGTCACTTGATGCGGAAATCTTTTATGATATAGTCAAGATCTGCAGGGATTGCGGAGTATCTTATAGAAAGATAAAAGGTATTTTAGATAAAGAGGAAATAATAGATGGTTTTGGACAGAATCAAGATAATTAATATTTTAGATAAAATAATCTTATTCTCACTATATGCTATAGCCTATTTTTTTCCTATATCTAAAGCCATAATTGAGACAGCCAGCACTTTAGCAATAATTTGTTATATAGTTAAAAAGATTATCCAGCGCGAAGGTATTTCCCAGACCCCTCTTAATTTAACAATACTTGTTTTTTTAACTATCTGTTTCTTTTCTATTTTTATAAGTACCAATCCTAAAATAAGCACGAGGACATTTTTCGGTAAAATTGTTCAGGATATATTATTCTTTTTTGTTTTGGTAGACGCGCTAAATTCAGAGCGAAGGCTCCGGAATTTTCTATATATTTTATTTCTTTCCGCAACACTCTTAGGGGTTGACGGCATATATCAATATTTTACCCATAAAGATTTTATACGTAACCGTCCTGCCATATTTGTAAATAGGATTTTCGCAACATTTCCCACTCCTAACGACTTTGGATGTTATCTGAATACAATAATCCCCTTTTTAGTTACCATTTTTTTTACTAAATTTCGCCTTAAGGCGGTTAAATTTATATTGGTTGGATTATTTACCCTGCTTTTTACCTGTTTAATAATGACGGTTTCGCGGGGAGCCTGGTTTGGCTTTATGGCCTCGGCTTTATTCTTAGGTGTATGGATTTATTCCATAGGGATATTTTTTCTGCTCCTTACCCTTTTTATAACTATTACACAGCCGTTTTACCCTGCATTAATAAAAGAGCGCATGGGTAGTCTTTTTTTTGGTTTTGATGCCAGCGGCCTTGGGGACGCTGGTAGTATTGAAAGAAAAATCTTCTGGCAGACAGGGTGGAATATGTTTAAGTCTAGCCCTTGGATCGGATTGGGTTTGGGGACATTTATGTTCAATTTTGAAAGTTTCGTGGCTAAAACTTACCGGTTTGGGCCGGCTTATGCACACAACTGTTATTTACAGATGCTTTCAGAGCTCGGTTTAATAGGATTGGTTTCATTCTTGGCTATATTGGTATTGTTTTTTTACTCTGGAATTAAAATAATATATAAACGACAAAAAACATTCTCCTGGTACATATTGTTAGCTAGCCTGGCTGCAGTATTAGGATATTCCGTACAGATGACCGTAGATACAATCTTTTATAATTTGGATCTGGGATTGTTATTCTGGATACTCCTCGGCTTGGGAGTTGCGGCAATGAATAATATTAAGTTAGAAACAGTTAGGCCTAAATGAGGTTTTTCAGGATGAAGAGCGTTACAAAAAGGGACAGTCCCTTGCAGGGACAGTCCCTTTTTGTTTTTCCCTTGCAGGGACAGTCCCTTTTTATTTTTACAATTTTGGTAGTAGGCTTGAGTGGCATAGTGGCGCAGGTTATGCTCTTACGGGAATTATTAGTAAGTTTCTATGGTAATGAGCTGACTTTAGGGTTAATTTTAGCCAACTGGGTTATATTAGAAGCTTTCGGTGTTTTTATTATCGGTAAATTTATCGATAAGATTAAAAACAAAATAAACATATTTATTATTTTACAGATAATCTTTTCTTTAACCTTACCTTTATCTATTTATTTATCACGGACAGTTAAATCAGTATTAGGAGTTCCTTTTGGCGAAGCAATAGGATTATCTGCAATATTTTATTCTTCCTTACTTATAATGTTACCGGTGAGTTTTTGCCACGGCGCATTATTCAGCTGCGGTTGTAAGATATACTCGTCATATACCAAAGATTCCGCAAGTTCCATCGGCAAAATATACGCCTGGGAGACAATCGGCACGATTATCGGCGGCATAGTTCTTACCTATCTTCTCATACCGCACCTGAATTCTTTCCAAATAGCCTTTATCATATCTATATCCAATCTTATTATCTGCCTGTTTTTCTTTAAAGATATCTCTAAAATATTTAAATATGTTATCTTGGTTTTAATTTTCTTAATGGTATATCTACCCTTAAGCGGCACTTTAAATAAGATGCACAATTACGCTATTAAGACACAATGGAAGATGCAGGATGTTTTGGATTACCGTAATTCTATTTATGGCAATATTGTGGTGGTTCAAAAAGAAGAACAATATACCTTTTTCTACAACGGTTTACCTATAATTACCACGCCTTATCCGGATATAACCTTTGTGCAGGAGTTTGGAAACCTTCCTTTGTTGTTCCATCCGCATCCCAAGGATATCCTTGTTATTAGCGCTGGGGTAGGTGGATTAATAAATGAAATCCTGAAGCATCCCATAAGAAAGGTTGATTACGCAGAGCTAGACCCTTTGCTTATAGAGATGTTAAAAAAGTACCGTTCTCGCTTAACCCAGAGAGAACTTAGTGATAAGAGGGTGAACATTATAAATAAAGACGGCAGATTTTTTGTGAAGAATACGTCTCATAAATACGATATTGTGCTGATTGGCCTGTCTAAACCTGCTGATTTGTCCACCAATCGTGTTTTTACCCAGGAGTACTTTGATTTGATTAAAAAGAGATTGAACCCGGATGGCATTTTGGCGCTTTACTTACCCGGCTCTCTAACTTATCTCAGCAGCGAGTTACGAGACCTTAATGCGTGTATATTAAACGGGCTTAAAAGCACATACAGTTCTGTACGCATTATCCCGGGCGATTATAATATGTTTCTGGCATCTGATTCCGGGGATGTAATGCGCGTCAACTCTAATTTAATCACACAAAGAATAAACCAGAACAATATTAAAGCTGATATATTAGTGCCTGCGTACCTTGATTATAGATTAGACAAGAAGTGGCTTGAGTGGTTTACGCATTCCTCTATTGGCGCTACCAGAAAGATTAATCGAGACTTTATGCCTTTTGCGGTATTCCAGATGCTAGTCCTTTGGAACAAACAGTTTTCTCCGCTTTTCTCACATATTTTGGAGGCGTTAGGGAGTTTGGATTTGATGTTTGTTTTAACGTTAATATGCGCAGTAACATTTTTATTATTCTTTATTCTTTATGGTATAGGAAAGTATAAAACTTTCCTAACCACTGAAAATCACTTAAAAGTTATCGCGAAGCGATTTTCTTGTTATAAGCATAACTTAATTAAATTAAGCATTACTTATAGTATTGCCACTACGGGTTTCTTTGGCATGCTTATAAATCTTATTTTAATATTTAGTTTTCAGGTTATTTATGGTTACCTGTATCATAGAATAGGCTTACTGATTAGTATTTTTATGGCGGGCATTGCCTTGGGAAGTATTTTTATGACACATAACACGAGAAACATTAAAAATAGTTTAACTTTATTCGTTAAATTAGAAGCTGCGATAGTTTTATTTTCTTACCTTGTGGCGTTAATCATCACCAGATTTTTAGGGTATACGAATTTCTCGACGCTGATTTTTATGGTCCTATTTTTTATATCGGGTTTACTCATCGGCCTGGAATTTCCTTTGGCCACTAAGATGTATCTGGAAGATAAAAGGCAGGTAGGGTTTACTTCGGGATTACTTTATTTTTCTGACCTTATAGGTGGCTGGTTGGCTGGCGTCGTTGGCGCGGTGGTATTTTTACCCATATTAGGTTTGTTTAATACTTGTATGGTAATCATATTCCTGAAATTAAGCAGCCTGTTGTTATTAGTAATTTTCTTGAAAAGATTGACCCCGCCCTTTCTTTCTTAAGATTTTAAAGAATTTAGAAAGAGCAGGGTTGACAAAGCCAATTATTTGATATATATTATGATTTCTTAAAATAAGGGACAGTCCTGAGAATTAACCTAAATGCCACCTCGTAGGTGGCTAACCACCTGCTCCTGCCAGCTGGCAGGCTGGGGTAGGCAGGTATGTAGTGTGAAATATCCGACTGTTTTTCATCTCATTGCTCAGATATTCGAGAAAACAGATGTATCTGGGGTTTTGATCGGGGGGTTCGCGGTCAATTACTATAAGGTAACGCGTCAGACCGCTAGAGTCGATTTTTTAATTACAGAGGATGACTTCGGGAAAATATCGGGTTTATTGGAAAAAGGCGGATATAAAAAAGATTATATTCAGGAAGTATTTGCGAGGTTTAAAAGTGATAGGTTGTATCTAATGGACCTTGATTTTATGTTCGTGGATAGAGGCACACTGGATAAAATTATTAACTCTGGCAAAGAGATTAGCATTGCGGGGCAGAAATTTATCATTCCTTGCGTAGAGCATTTGATCGCACTCAAGTTACATTCAATTAAGCATAACCCTAAACTCCGTGAATATAAAGATATGCTTGACATCATTGAGTTAATTAAAGTTAATAAGGTGGATGTTAAGAGCACTGAATTTAAAGAATTATGCCTGAAATACGGCACCGGGGGGTTTTACCAAAAGATTTTAGAGAGATTTTAACCCCGCAGGGTAGACCCTTCTAATATATTTAAAGGAGGGGTCTAAAGAGGCCTTTATGGAGAAATTAAAATTACCAGTCGTCAAAGGAAGAATTCCTAAATCAAAACGACTCTCAATGGACGATTATCTAAAATTCGTTTATCTGAATTTAAAATATACCTTAGATAGAAAAGCGAATAGAAAATCAAAAAGACAGGCTGCGGTAAATGTGCCTTTTATTTTCTGAATCTTTAGGGTAATCACGAATGCCGGATTGGGAATTTATAATCAGGGGCGTATGATATGAATAAGATGACCTTGAAAGATATTGAATTAAAGGATAAAACTGTGTTGGTGCGCGCTGACTTTAATGTGCCGCAGGATGGAAATCTCAATATCACTGATGATACGCGCATAAGAGCGACTTTACCTACCATCAAATTTATATTACAGAATAATGCCAAGAAGATTATATTGATGAGCCATTTAGGCAGGCCTTCTGGTGAGGTAGTAGCTAAATATAGCCTTAAACCGGTGGCGCTTAGACTTCAGGAATTATTAGGTATACCGGTAAAATTCTTGAACGATTGCGCACCCGGCTTTATGGCACCTTGGCATAAAGGATTGCCAAGTGCGCCCCTTCTGGGCAGAGAAGCCGGTGCGCGCTCCTGCGCAGTAGGCGATAGCATTAAGAAAGAGATTGATACATCAAAAGAAAAGATTATCCTCTTAGAAAATTTAAGATTCCACGCTGAGGAAGAAGCAAATGATGCAGGCTTTGCCAAGGCACTTGGTTCTTTGGCGGATATTTTTGTGAATGATGCTTTTGGAACTGCCCATCGCAGCCATGCATCTACAGAGGGCGTTACGCATTATCTTAAGTCAGCAGCAGGTCTTCTCTTAGAGAAAGAGATTCAGTATTTAGGTAATGCCATACAGAATCCGCAAAGGCCATTTATGGTTATTTTAGGAGGAGCCAAAGTTTCGGATAAGATAGGCGTGATTGAAAACCTGCTTCCTAAGTGCGATGCAATCTTAATCGCAGGCGGGATGGCTTATACATTTTTAAAGACGCAAGGAAAATCTATCGGCAACTCTAAATTAGAAAAAGATAAGCTGGATTTAGCCAAAAGTATTCTGGATAAAGCCAAAACGCTTAAAAAAGAGATTTTATTGCCCATAGATCATCTGGTGGTAGATAGCATTGGCCCAAAAGCCAAAACAGAGATTGTAGGCGAAGAGATTCCTGAGGGTAAAATTGCGGTTGATATAGGGCCAAAGACCATCGCTTTATTTAAAGAAAAATTAAAATCTGCTCAGACCGTAGTCTGGAATGGGCCTTTGGGGATATTTGAAATGGATGCATTTAGCCGGGGTACGCAAGAGGTTGCAAAATTCTTAAGCACCCTTGGCGTAACGACAATAATCGGCGGCGGAGATACGGCTGCAGCTGTGGCTAAATTCAAACTGGAAGATAAAATGACCCATATTTCAACTGGCGGAGGAGCAAGCCTGGAGTTCTTGGAAGGGAAAGTGTTACCAGGTATAGCAGCACTTTCTGATAGATAGTTCGTGAGTTCTCGAGTTCGTGAGTTCTCGAGCTGATAAATTATGAAGATTGATAAGTTTGAAGATTTAATTGCTTGGCAAGCGGCGAGGAAATTAGTAAATTTAATATACGATATAACACAGAAGAGTAGTTTTAAGGATTTCGGCCTAGCCAATCAGATACAAAAAGCAGCTGTCTCAGTTATGGCCAATATTAGTGAAGGGTTTGGGAGGTATTCGTTTAAAGACAGTAAGCAATTTTTTACTATGGCTAGAGGTTCTATTGCTGAAGTTCAAAGTCATTTATATGTGATTTTAGATCGAGATATGATATCTAAGAATGAATTTCAAGAGATTTATGAGCAAGCCATCAAGACAAATAAATTGATTAATGGTTTAATAAGAAATGTTAAATATCAATTAACTAAAGAACTCGCGAACTTATAGTTAGCGAACTCGCGAACTATAGAACACGAGAACTAATTATGCGCAAAACTATTATTGCGGGAAACTGGAAGATGTATAAGACCGTTGTCGAAGCCATAGATTTAGCCAATGGTTTAAAAAGAGAATTGTTTAAATTGGAAGGTCAGGATATAGACATTGTAATATGCCCTGCGTTTACTGCTTTAAGTGAAGTTTTAGAGGTGATTGTTGATTCTAATATCCAACTGGGTGCTCAGGATGTCTATTGGCAGGATGAGGGCGCTTTTACCGGTGAAGTTTCACCTGTGATGCTTAAAGATATAGGTTGCAAATTTGTCATTATCGGACATTCAGAACGCCGGCAATATTTCGGCGAAACCAATGAATCCGTAAATAACAAGATAAAGGCGGCCTTAAGGCACAATCTTACACCTATTGTTTGCGTAGGCGAAACCTTAAGTCAAAGAGAAAGCGGCTCAACCTTTAAGGTATTGGATGACCATATAGAGAATGGGCTCAAAGATATAACTGATACCGACATCTTAAAAATTGTGATTGCCTATGAGCCGGTCTGGGCGATTGGGACAGGCAAAAATGCTACACCCCAGCAAGCGCAAGAGGCACAAAAATATATTCGCGATTTATTAAGAAAGATGTATAATAATGATATAGCCTATACGGTAAGGATCCAGTACGGCGGTAGTGTAAAACCGGAAAATATTACAGAATTGATGAGTCAGCCGGATGTTGACGGAGCTTTGGTAGGAGGAGCAAGCCTTAAAATAGAAACATTTGCCGAGATTGTAAAAAAGGCAGCCGAGGTAAAAAAATGATGGGTTTAATAATTACAATACATGTGATTGCCTGTGCTTTATTAATCGCTCTTATTTTAATTCAAAGAGGCAGAGGAGGCGGCCTGGCAGAAAGCTTCTCGGACGTCGAGTCAATGTTCGGGACAAAGACGAATGTATTTCTTACCCGCACAACAACTGTTTTATCTGTTTTATTTTTTATGACCTGCCTGAGTTTAGCGGTTTTGTCAGTTAAGCAAAGCCGGTCCTTAATGAGAAATACTAAAACTCAAACTCTTCCCGCAGGACAGACAATGCCTCCAGAAGCATCTAGCGAATTACCAAAGCAGGCTCCCCAACAGCTTCCCAAACCAGAAGAAAAGACTAAACCAGAAGAAAAGACAGCGCCAGCACCGGCACAGGAGGCACCTAAGACTGAGTAAAACAGTGTTTAGGGTTCGGCAGTATGTATTTAAGTTAAAACTACCAAGTTCATTGGTAGTTTTTTATTGAAAGGTGCGGGGTGAATAAAAAATTATTTTGGATTTTTGCATTAAGCAGCGCGGTTTACTTTACCCAAGGCATAGAAGGCCTTCCTTCACAGGGTTTATTCTATTATCTAAAAGAAACCCTTAATTTCTCTCCCGAGAAAATAATGCTCATTGGCAGCATCACTATCTCTGCCTGGTTAGTCAAACCGCTTATAGGTTATATCATAGACAATTTTCTCAATAAAAAGGCCTGGATTTTTCTTGCCCTCCTGCTTGACATAATTTCAGTCTTATTTCTGGGATTATTGTCCCTACCGCTGATTATCCTCATCACGATGATAATACTCAATTCCACCAATACTGCCTTTCGGGACGTAGCAGTAGACGGGATTATGTGCATAGAAGGGAAGAAGTACAATGCCACAGGCAGAATCCAGAGTATCCAGTGGATATCTATTTCCGTAGCCGGATTGCTTACGGGAATAGGCGGAGGCTATATTGCTGAAAAATGGGGATACAAGGGAGGTTTCTTAAGCTTAATCCCTATTTATCTACTCGTGGGAATTCCCGCGTATTTTTATAAGGAAGACAGTCCCGCAAAGAACAAGACTCCCACCACTTTATTTTTAGATTTAAAGAAATTATTTGCCAACAAGCAATTACTCATTATAGGGTTATTTATATTTCTCTATAAGTATTCTCCCTCTTTTGGGACACCACTCTTTTTCATCCAAAGGGATACTTTTAAATGGGGTAAAATCTGGATTGGGGTTTTAGGCACAATCAGCACTGCTTTTGGGATTATCGGTTCCTTAGTTTATTATAAAGTCAGCCAGAAGATAAATATTAAAAAGTGGCTGTATATATCAGTATTTTTAGGAGCCCTGACTTCTTTAAGTTACCTTTATTATACGCCCACAACCGCAATTATTTATGAAGTGGTGTATAGCCTGATAGGGATGTTTATCTTCTTAATGGTGATGGACTTTATGGCCAGAAGCACGATTAAGGGCCTGGAGGCTACTTCATTCGCCCTGCTTTGCAGTTTCAGTAACCTGGCCCTGGTAACCAGTAACTTATCAGGAGCCTTTTTCTTACCCATCATAGGCTTAAAATGGCTGATAGTTTTATCAGCATTGACCAGTTTTTTGTGTTTACCTTTAATTAAAAAAATTTAATAAGAGGGGTGTCTTTAGAACCAATCGGAAATATCTCCCCATATTAGGGGGCGTACTCGATTAGATTACACATTTTTATGGTATAGGAAAGTATAAAGCACTTTCCTAACCACTGAAAATCGCATTGAAGTTATCGGAAGCGATTTTCTTGTTGATTTATATAATCTGAGTCTGTATAATACATAGGGCGTCACAAAAGTGCCGCCCTTGATTGCACTGATTAAAAAACAGATTACACAGATTAAAAACTTCGTTGGAAAAATCTGTGTAATCTGTTCAAAATCTGTGTAATCATAGAGCACTGATATGATTTTTAAGAATTTTTCAGTGCTCTCTATTTCATAACATTTTGAAGCTTATCGGGTTACATAAAGGTCTACGATTTTACGATTTAAAATGTTTAAGTGGAGAAGAATGGAAAAGGCGAAAGAAACAGAGGAAACCAAGCCAAGGGAGCAGAAATTTGCAGCAGCAGCAGATGTAATGATAGAAGCTATGGTGGATGCAGTTGCTGTCTGTGATTTTGAAGGTAGAATCATTCAAGCAAACAAGGCTTGGGTAGAACTTCTTGGTTTTAAATCCGCGGATGAAGCAATTGGCATAAAATGGATTGATTATGTTGCAAAAAGAGAGGTCCCAAAATCACTCGAATCGTTTAAGGAAATACTGGAAAAAGGGATTTTGAAGAATTTGGAGAGCGTCATAGTGAGACTAGATGGAAGCGAAGTACCTGTACTGTTGAACGCAATTTTGCTAAAGGGTCCCTCTGGAGAGATTGCGGGTTCAATTGCAGTGATCAGGGACATCACCGAACTCAAGAAAGCATATGTGGACATCAGCGAGCGCAAGAAAGCAGAGGAGGCGTTACGGGCAAGTGAGATTAGGAATAGAACACTTCTTGAGAATCTTCCCCAAAAGATATTCTTGAAAGACAGAAATTCGGTTTATATCTCCTGTAACGAAAATTATGCGCGGGATTTGAAGATTAAACCAGAGGAAATCGCAGGAAAGACAGATTTTGAGTTTTATCCCAAAGAATTGGCTGAAAAATACAGGGCAGATGATAAAAGAATTATGGAATCTGAGGAAATAGAAGATATCGAAGAGAAATATATCCAGGATGGAAAGGAGAGATTTGTCTATACAGTTAAAGCTCCTGTCAGGAATGAGCAAGGGGATGTTACTGGAATATTAGGCATTTTCTGGAATATTACTGAGCGCAAACGCATAGAGGAGGCATTAAGAGAAAGCGAAAACCGCTATCGTCTGCTTGCGGATAATGTTACTGATGTTATCTTTATCACGGATTTGAATCTAAGGTTTACCTATGTAAGTCCTTCTGTAATAAGTATGTTGGGTTATAGCGCAGAAGAGGTCGTATTAAAGAGACTGGAAGAATTTTTAGCACCTTCTTCCGTAGAAGTTGCTAAAAAAGCCCTTGGAGAAGAAATGGGTATAGAAAATAACCAGGGAAAGGGTTTCTTTCGTTCGCGTGTTTTAGAGTTAGAGATTATTAGTAAAGATGGTTCCTCAAAATGGGCGGAAGTTAAGACTACCTTTCTGCGCGATTCAAATGAACGTCCTACCAGCATTCTGGGGATTTGCCGCGACCTCACTGAACGTATGGAGGCAGAAGCGGCTTTGATTCAAACTAATGAAAGGTTACAGTATCTACTTTCTTCTACTTCTGCGGTTATCTATACCTCAAAGATTTCCGGAGACTATGGCGTCACTTACATTACTGGTAATGTCAGACAGATTACAGGATATGAACCGCGGGAATTTACAGAGAATTCAAGTTTCTGGATTGAACACGTCCATCCTGAAGATAGACCGTGGATATTGGAGGAATTACCGCGCATATTTGAGCAGGGTTCCCATATCTATGAGTACCGTTTCTTACACAAAAATGGAACATACAGATGGATGCGCGATGAGATGAGACTGGAGAGGGACAGAGAAGGAAAGCCTTTAGAAACCGCGGGTATCTGGATAGACATTACCGAACGCAAACTAACAGAAGAAAAGATAAGGCACGCAGCTGAAGAATGGAGGACAACCTTTGACTCCATTACGGATATGGTCTCCATCCACGATAGGAATTTTAAGATTATCAGGGTAAATAAGGCCTACGCCAATTTTCTCAAAAAAAGACCACAGGAAGTCATCGGCATGACCTGTTATGAGTTATTCCATGGAAGCAAAGAACACCATCCCTATTGTCCACACATCCAAACCATACAGACCAAAAAACCCACTACAGCAGAATTCTTTGATTCTTACATAGGAGTTTATTTAGAGGTATTCTGCTCGCCTATTTTTGACGAGAAAGGCGAGGTTATAGCCACTGTTCATATTGCCAGGGATATTACTTTAAGAAAAGGGATGGAGAAAACCCAGAGGCTCACCCAGTTGGGAAAACTCGTGGCGGATATGGCGCATGAGGTAAATAATCCCCTTATGGTTATTTCAGGAAGGGCCCAACTTTCTCTGATGGAACAGATACAGAACGAGGTAATAAAAAATAATCTTAAGATTATTTTTGAAGAATGCCAAAGGGCAAGGGATATCATCCAGAGGCTCCTTAGTTTTTCCCGACCCAGTAAGGGTGAACTCAAAGAGATAAATATCAACAGAAGCATAGAGACGGTCGTAGGTGTTGTGGAACACCAATTTAAATTGGCAGGTACAGAGATAAAAAGAAACTACATAGAGAAACCTCTCCCCATAATAGCGGATGAGAAACAGATACAGGAAGTAGTTATGAATCTTTTAAATAATGCAAAAGATGCTATGTCCAAAGGCGGAGTCATTGAGATAGTTACATCATCTGAAAAGGATTTTTTAAGGATAGACTTTAAGGATACCGGTTCCGGGATATCAGAGGAGGATACAAAAAGGATGTTCGAGCCATTCTTTACCACCAAAAAGGAAGGGACAGGTCTGGGTCTTTCTTTATGTTACGGTATTGTCAAGGCACACGGCGGAGATATAAAAATCGAAAGCAAATTGGGCAAAGGGACAACTGTCACTGTGCTTTTGCCTGTAAAGGAGGTTTTGGGTAATGCATAGAATTTTAGTTGCAGATGACGAACCTGAAATATTAAAAATTTTGGAAGAATTTTTAAATAAGATGGGCTTTGATGTGGTAACTGCCCTTGGTGGAGAAAAGGCAATAGAGATTTTGAAATCCGATATCAAAATAGATTTAGCAGTTTTAGATATGAAGATGCCCTATATAAAAGGAATGGATGTTTTAAGGGAGATGAAAAAAATAAATAAAGAAATACCCATCATTATCTTAACCGGTTCAATTGAGATAAAAAAATATCTTGATAGTCTGAGAGAATTAGAGTATACCGAAAATGACGTCTGCTATAAACCTGTAGACCTGTATGAGCTTCTAAGTATGGTGAAAAAGAAACTGGGGCTTGAGACGAATTAGAGGGACGAAAGGAGGAAACAATGGTAAAGATTTTGGTAGTGGATGATGAAGAAAAAGTAGTTGACCTCTATAAAGATATGCTATCTAAAGAGGGGTTTAGTGTCTTGACTGCTACTAATGGAAAGGACTGTTTGAGATTGGCGGAAAACGAACAGCCGAATTTGATACTTCTGGATGTGATGATGCCGGGAATAGATGGCGGACAGACAGCGCAGAATTTATTAGGAAACCCCAAGACCAAGAATATACCCATCATATTCTTAACCAGCATTGTTACTAAAGAGGAGGAAGCCGAACAAGAAGGTCAGATTGGTGGACGCCAATTTATATCCAAATTCAGCGATAGAGAAGATATTCTTAAGAAAGTAAATGATGTGCTGGGTATTGGAAAATAAAATGGAGTAGTGTAAATGGAAAAGAAAATCCTAATAGTCGATGATGAACTAGGTATAAGAGAACTCTTCTATGATTTGTTTTCCCGCAAGGGCTATAAGACACTTACTGCTCCGGGTGGAGAAGGGGCAATTGAAATAGTAAATAAAGAGAAACCTGACTTGGTCTTATTGGATATAAAGATGCCCAAATTAGACGGTATCGAGACTCTAAAGAAAATCAGAAAGTTTGACAGCAAAATCAAGGTGGTTATGTTGACCGCCTTGGAACACGCAGATTTAGAGAGGCAGGCTCGTTTAAGTGGTGCAAGCGGATTCCTAAGAAAGTCCTTAGCTTTAGATGTAATCTCCCGGGCAGTAGATGAGATTTTAGAGGAAAAACCAGCGTCGAGCAGAAATAAAAACATCCTTGTTGTGGACGATGCCCCTGGGGTTTGCGCTCTAATCAAGGATTTCTTGATAAAAAAGGATTTCAATCCTGTGATTGCTACAGGCGCAGAAGAGGCATTGGAGAAGGTAAAGAGGGATAAGCCAGCAATTGTGCTTTTAGATATAAATATGCCGGGGATGGACGGTCTGGTGGCTCTGAAGAGAATCAAGGAGATTGACCAGAGTATAGGCATTATCATGATTACAGGAGTGGAAGACGAAAATATTGCTGATGAGGCAATGAGATTAGGTGCTTATGACTACATTATAAAACCCGTTGACCTTAATTATCTTGAGATGTGCCTTCTTACTAAGATTCTTCTTTCAACTGTATAACAAGAAAATCGCCTTCCCGCCTTTGGCGGGATCCGCCATAGGCGTGATCGGCGATAACTTTAAGCGATTTTCGCAGTGGTATAGGAAAGTGTTTTATACTTTCCTGTACCACAAAAATCGATGTTTAAGATATTGGAACCGTTTATATTAACCTTTATTCCCATATTTGTGGCAGTAGATGCCATCGGTAATATTCCTTTGTTTATTTCGCTGGTAGAGGGGGTAACTAAAAAACAAAGGCACAGGATTATTGTGGATTCAGTGACTACCGCTACAGCGTTAGCCATTCTGTTTATGTTTATAGGTAAATGGGTGTTGAGGCTTATAGGCATTACTATTTCAGACTTTCAGATTGCCGGTGGCGTGCTTTTGTTTGTGATATCAATGCGCCTTCTGCTGCCCGGAACATCCAAGGCCCTTTTAGCTAACGGGTACGATAAAGACGTAGGCATTTTCCCATTAGGCACGCCTTTAATTACCGGACCAGCTGTTCTTACCACCACGCTGATGATGTTAGATAGTTTTGGGATTGTCCCTACATTTGTATCCCTGGTGATAAATATGCTTATTGTCTGGGTTACGCTTGTCAGGGCCGATTTTATCATGAAGTTAATGGGCCAAGGCGGCGCGCGGGCTTTTTCTAAGATTATGTATATATTACTTGCAGCGATTGGCGTAATGATGATCAGGCGGGGATTTGGCGGAGTTTTTATGGTATAGGAAAGTATAAAGCACTTTCCTAACCGCTGAAAATCACATTGGAGTTATCGCGAAGCGATTTTCTTGTAAAATGAGGAGTCGTGTTTTAACATTTATCATGGCAGGAGGAAAAGGCGAGCGGCTATTGCCTTTAACCCGGGATAGGGCAAAACCAGCAGTGCCCTTTGGAGGGGTATACAGGATTATTGATTTTACTTTGAGCAACTGCATTAATTCTGGCCTGCGCAGAATCTATGTTCTCACGCAATATAAATCTGCTTCTTTACAAAAGCATATACGTTTGGGGTGGAATATTTTGGCTTCGGAGTTAGACGAATACATTGAATTATTACCTGCGCAGCAGAGAGTGGGTGATAGCTGGTATTTAGGTACTGCTGATGCGATTTATCAAAATCTCTATACTTTGGAAATGGATCAACCTGATGAGGTATTAATCTTAGCCGGAGACCATGTTTATAAAATGAATTATTATGCGCTCATAGATTTTCATCGCCAGGCAGAGGCAGATTTGACTGTTGGCGTGGTAGAGATGGATAAAGATAAGGCTGCGCATTTAGGGATGGTAGATGTAGATAGCTTAGGTAGAGTGACAGGTTTTCAGGAAAAGCCCGCAAAAGCTAAAACTATACCTGGTAATCCTGATAAGATATATGCTTCTATGGGTATATATGTCTTTAAGCATCCGGTTCTGGAAGAGGAATTACAGGAGGACGCCAAGAAGCGCAATTCTACCCATGATTTTGGCAAAGATATCATACCGCAGATGCTGGAAAAAGGTTTGAAGGTTGTGGCTTTTAATTTTATTGATGAGAATAAAAAAGAAGCCCGGTATTGGCGGGATATCGGAACCATAGATGCGTATTATGAGGCAAATATGGATTTGGTTCAAGTTGACCCTGTATTTAATCTTTATGATAGAGGCTGGTTAATAAGGACTTATGAGGAACAGTTTCCGCCGGCTAAAACCGTTTTTTCCGGCGCAGAGATTACGGGTAGGGTAGGCCTCCTGCTGGATTCATTGGTTTCTGGAGGCTGTGTGATTAGCGGAGGTAAGGTTCAGCGCTCCATACTTTCTCCGAATGTAAGAATTAATAGCTATTCCGAAGTTTACGATTCTATACTTATGGAAGGCGTGAATGTGGGTAGATATGCCAAGATAAAGAAAGCCATAATTGATAAGGATGTAGATATTCTGCAGGGCACGGTGATTGGTTACGATTTAGAAGAGGATAAGAAAAAGTTTTATGTTACCGAATCCGGCATTGTGGTTGTAGCAAAGGGAACGGAAATTAAATAGCAGTAGGTAGTAGATAGTAGGTAGGTGTTAGGGTGATAAGAAAAGCCAAAATCGGAGATATAAAACAGATTCAGGACCTAATTAATTGTTTTGCAAAACAAGACCTTATGCTACCGAGGTCGTTAAATGAATTGTATGAAAACTTGCGGGATTTCTGGGTGGCAGTAGAAAATAATAAGATTGTGGCCTGCTGCGCTTTGCATATCTCTTGGGAGGATTTGGCAGAAATTAAGTCCTTGGCAGTATTGAAACCCAGCCAAGGTAAAGGCATAGGCAGAGAGTTAATGCTGACTTGTTTAGATGAAGCAAAAGAATTAGGAGCAAAAAGGATATTTGTGCTTACCTATCAACCCGAATATTTTAAGCAATTCGGATTTAAAAGAGTAAAAAATTCCGCTCTACCCCATAAGATTTGGGCAGAATGTATTAACTGCTGCAAATTCCCCAATTGTCAGGAAGTCGCCCTTCTAAAAACATTGTAAAATAAACCTATATTCCAATGCGGGTTTGGAATGGGGAATGGGTATGGGTAGGGTATGTAAATTATAGGAGGAAATATGGATTATTTATTGAGCGATGAGCAGAAGATGATTCAGGAATTAGCACGTAAAGTCGCTGAGGAAAAGATTAAACCAGTGGCGGCTAAATATGACCAGTCAGAAGAGTTCCCCTGGGATATTATGGAGATTCTGGCCAAGGCTGACCTCTTTGCTATATTTGTGCCGCAGGAATACGGCGGGACAGGGGGCGGCATATTGGATTTATGTATTGCTACCGAAGAATTATCGCGCGCCTGCGGCGGAATCGCCGTCTGTTACGCTGCCTCGGCATTAGGGACATTTCCGATTATACTTTTCGGTAATGAAGAGCAAAAGAAGAAATACCTTCCGGATTTAGCCAGCGGCAGGAAAATTGCCAGTTTTGGTATTACTGAGCCTGAAGCAGGCTCAGATGCTTCGGCAATTAAGACTACCGCCAAAAAAGAAGGGGATTATTATGTTTTAAACGGCCTTAAACATTTTATTACCAATGGCGGCGATGCCGAAACTTATACTGTAATTGTCATGACAGACAAAACAAAAGGCCCCAGGGGCGCTTCAGCATTTATCGTAGAGAAAGGTACGCCGGGGTTTACATTCGGGAAAAAAGAGGAAAAATTAGGTATACGCGCCTCATCAACCCGGGAACTTATATTTACTGACTGCAAGATTCCTAAAGAGAATCTTTTGAGCAAAGAAGGCATGGGTTTTATTGTTACGATGAAAACATTTAATATGTCCCGGCCGGGGGTAGCGGCGCAAGCCTTAGGAATCGCACAAGGAGCGCTGGATGTAGCAGTAAAATATGCTAAAGAGAGGCAGCAGTTCGGGAAATCTATCTCCAGTTTTCAGGGTATACAATGGATGCTGGCAGATATGGCCACACAAATCGAAGCAGGCCGGGCTTTAGTTTATTCTTGTGCGCGGGAAATAGACGCAGGCTCTAAAGACGTGGGCAAAGATTCAGCCATGGCCAAGATGTTTGCTTCTGACGTGGCTATGAAAGTTACTACTGATGCAGTGCAGATATTAGGCGGTTATGGTTATATGAAAGATTACCCGGCAGAGAAATATATGCGTGATGCCAAGATTACCCAGATTTACGAAGGCACAAATCAGATACAGCGCAATATCATCGCATTGCAGTTAATCAAGGAAACGGCTAAGCAAGGCTGAGGCTAAGGTTGAGGTTGAGAAATTTATTTAACCTTAACCTTAACCTTAACCTAAACCTTCTGTATTTCCAGATTAGCCTTTAAATATGAACATAATCGTCTGCATAAAGCAGGTTCCGGAAACAACCGAAGTCAAGATTAATCCCGAGACTAACACCTTGATTCGCGAGGGAGTAAAATCTATTGTTAATCCCTTTGATGCGTATGCGATAGAAGAAGGGGTGCGTCTTAAGGAAAAATTCGGCGGTAAAGCTACGGTTATTACTATGGGTCCTCCCCAGGCAGAAGCTGTTTTAAGAGAGGCTATTTCGGTGGGGATAGATGAGGGGATATTGCTTTCTGACCGTGCCTTTGCCGGAAGCGATACCTGGGCCACCAGTTATGCTTTATCAGCCGCCATTAAAAAAATCGGCGCATTCGATTTAATCGTCTGCGGCAAACAAGCCTCTGACGGCGATACTGCACAGGTTGGGCCGGGAATTTCCGCACACTTAGATGTTCCTCAGGTCACTTATGTAAAGAAAATAGAAGAGGTAAACCCCGCCCTTTCTACTATGGAAAGTGGAAATACAGAAAGAAAGGGCGGGGTAAAAGATAAATTTATGCGTGTGGAAAGGATGACTGAGGAAGGATACGAAATCATTGAGGTCTCCTTGCCTGCGCTTATTACCGTAGTAAAAGAAATAAATACGCCCAGGCTTCCTTCCTTAAAAGGTATGATGCGGGCAAAGCAGGCAAAGATTATCCACTGGAAAGCTTCAGATATTGAAGCCGAATCAAACTGCGTTGGTTTGACAGGCTCACCTACTCAGGTAGTAAGAATTTTTACTCCGCCGCCCCGAGTCGGTGGCCGGATATTCAAAGGCGAAACCCAAGAGATAGTTGAGAAGTTAGCAGAAGTATTAAGAAAGGGAGTTCTGTAATTAAGATTGCTAAAAGTAACTTCATATAAACCTAAGTAATATTAAGTAAATCTAAGTAAATTTAAGTAATCTGAATTAGATGCCTATACAAATTATTATTGAAAAATGCACGGGTTGTTCATTATGCGTAAAAGCCTGTCCTTTTGATGCTATCCGCATAATGGATAAGAAGGCAGTTATTGATTTAAATAAATGTAATCTCTGCGGTGCCTGTCTTCCGTCTTGCAAATTTAAGGCCATATTGCTTGAGAAGCCGGAAGTCGTAACCGGTGCTAAACCAGACCTAAAAGCTCATAAAGGAGTCTGGGTCTTTGCCGAGCAAAAAAAAGGCAAGGTTCAGCCGGTAGTATATGAATTGTTGGGTAAAGCAAGAGAGTTAGCTGCATCTTTGCGGGCTGAGGTGGCAGCAGTGCTTTTGGGCGAACATTTGGAAGAAGAGATTCAGGAACTAATCTGGCGGGGCGCAGATAAGGTTTATGTTGTAGAAAAACGAGAGTTAGCTAATTTTCAGGATGAACCCTACACAAATATTCTTGTGGAGTTGATTAAAAAATATAAACCGGAGATTGTCCTTTGCGGCGCAACCTCTATCGGCCGTTCCTTGATCTCTCGGGTAGCAGTAAAATTAAGAGTCGGATTAACTGCGGACTGCACAGGTTTGGATATAGACCCGCAAAGAAAAATTCTGCTTCAAACCAGGCCTGCCTTTGGCGGAAACATTATGGCTACGATTATCTCGCCGAATTACCGGCCCCAGATGGCCACCGTCAGACACAAGGTCTTCCCCGAAACGGTATCCGACATAAAACGCAGAGGGAAGATCATTCGTGAGAATTTTGACGGTCCTTTTTTAGTCAGCAGGAGTAAATTATTGGATATTATAGAAGAAATTGAGTCCACGGTGAATTTAGCCGAAGCGGACATTATTGTTTCCGGTGGCCGGGGGATGAATGGACCTGAAAATTTTAAGATCCTGGAAGGACTCGCTAAAGTGTTAGGGGCTGCGGTAGGCGCTTCACGCGCAGCCGTAGATTCAGGCTGGATACCTTATTCACATCAGGTAGGCCAGACAGGAAGGACAGTCTCGCCCAAAATATATATTGCCTGCGGCATATCAGGCCAGATTCAGCACCTCGTCGGTATGCAGTCATCAAAAATTATCGTGGCCATCAATAAAGACCCGGATGCGCCCATATTTAAAGTGGCGACCTATGGTATTGTCGCAGATCTATTCCAAATTATTCCTGCCTTAACTAAGAAATTCAAAGAATCCCTCAAGAAATAATTTTAGGGACGTCTTTGATTCTAAAGCAAAGCCTGTCCCTGATTCAAATCAAAGGCGTCTTTGTCTCTAAAGCAAAGGGTGTCCCTTTTATAATTCTTTTTTAGAGGACACCTTTCCGATTGGATGCAAATACGGCCTACGATTGGATTTAAAGACGTCCCTACTTTATTTGAAACCGCTTTCTTTATTCCTTCAAATCACCCTTGAAATTATATGATATATATTGTAATTTAATGGTATAGGAAAGTATAAAACACTTTCCTAACCACCCTGGCCTGCCAGAATACTAAGCCAGGGCAGGCTGAAAATCGCATTGAAGTTATCCTAAAAAGGATAGGCCTTCCTACACCTTTTAAAGGAAGGGCCTAATCGCGAAGCGATTTTCTTGGTATTGTAAAATTGTTTTTTTGGTTACCCAAAAGCCATAGAGTCAAGAGGGAAGTTATATTTAATAAAATAAGGTAGGGTATGGCGAACTTCGGCTTTAAAGAAAGAAGGACGTTTGCAAGGTTCCCGGTAAAAATATTATTAAGATACTTCAATTTGAATTTACTGGGAGAAGCCCATGCGCAGACCCAAGACATCAGCGCCAAAGGCCTATGCTTGGTGACAAGGGAGGCATTAGCAGCTGATACTCCTTTAGATATATGGTTACAGATGCCTGATAATGGCGAACAAGTTTATATAAAAGGAAAGGTAGTTTGGTCTAATATGATTGAACCCGATAAATATAGGGTAGGAGTCAATTTAGAAAATACAGAATTAAATCCGATATTATTAGCCCTTAAGGCAATACAGGTTCGGATAAAACATTATTAAATAATAATAGGGACGGTTCTCAAATCGTTAGGGGACGGTTCTCGGTTCAACCGAGAACCGTCCCCTATTTTTTCGTAATATCTGCATATTTGTGGTCTATAATTACCTTATTTGTATATTTATGTCAAAGAATGTAAAGATTTTCCTTGACAAACAAAAATCTTGCGTTATAGTGTATCAGGTTTATCTTATCGTAAGAGCGTTGCCAGTAGGGTCTGTCCCCGAAGGGGACTGACCCACGACAAGATTAGTGTTGATTGGGAGATTTGCAAATGAATAGCGGATTAATGACTATTGAGGATTTAGCCGGTTACTTAAAGGTAACCCGGCGCACAATTTATGATTGGCTTAAGCAAAATAAAATTCCCGCAATAAAACTTGTGGGGCAATGGCGTTTCAAAAAAGACAAGATTGATGCGTGGTTAGACAATAAGTCACTATCATAGAAAAGGAGAGACGGATGTATTTTAAAAAGTTGGAACTGGTGGGTTTTAAATCTTTTTTTGATAAAACAACATTAAATTTTGAACCCGGCATTACTGCAATAGTTGGGCCAAATGGTTGCGGGAAAAGTAATATCTTCGACGGGATCCGCTGGGTTTTGGGCGAACAGTCTATAAAGGCGCTGCGCGGTTCCCAGATGCAGGATGTAATTTTTAACGGCACTGATTCAAAAGAGCCTCTAAGTATGGCAGAAGTCAGCCTTACTTTTGATAATGATAAAAGATTTTTTAGCGTTGACCATAATGAAGTTGTGATTACCAGGCGCATTTTTAGGTCAGGCGAGAGCGAATACCTTTTAAATAAAACCCAGGTTCGGCTTAAGGATATAATGGATTTACTTATGGGAACAGGCATTGGCGCAGAGAATTATTCTTTAGTTGAACAGGGAAAAATTGACCTTGTTTTAAGTTCCAGGCCGGAAGATAGGCGTTTAATATTTGATGAGGCCGCAGGCATTACTAAATATAAAGTTCAGAAAAAAGAAGCGCTCAGGAAATTAGAAGAGACAGAACAGAACCTTTTAAGGGTTAATGACATTATTGCAGAGGTAAAACGCCAGATCGGTTCTTTAGAGCGACAGGCAAATAAGGCGCGCAGGTACAAAGAAATTTTTGAAGAGTTAAAACAAAAAGAAATAAGTTTAGCGATTTTTGAGGGAAACGAATTAATAGCCCAAAAAGATAATATTATAAGTCAATTAAATGAGCTCCAAGTTGCGCAAGACCAGCTTTTAAATATAATTCAGGAGCATGAATCAAAAGTAAGCACTCATCGCGCGGATTTAAAGAGAATGGAAGATAATATTATGGCTTTAAAGAACCAACTATTAAATCTTAATAATCTTGTATTGGCAAACGGAGAACGTATAAATTTTAATAAAGAAAAGACAGCCGAGTTAGATGAAAACCAGAAATATCTCAAGGCGCAAATTGAACAGACTAAAAATAGGCTTGTTTTAGATGAAGAAAAATTAAATAACCTTAAAACCGAACACGATAATATAAATAAGAATATGGAAGCAAAGAAATTGTTGCTGAAAGTTAAAGAAGGCCGGCTTAGTAACCTTGCTTCCTCCATTAAGACCTCGCTTGAGAATATCGCAAAGACAAAGAGAAATATTTTAGAGTTGGTAACAAAGCTTACCCAGGCTAAAAATCAGCTTACCGATTTGACCAGTAAACAGCAGATTTATTTAGCGCGCAAGAAAAGGCTGGAAATTGAAAAGTCAAAGGTCGGTGAAGAAAAGGCTCAAGTTAAGAATAATTTAGATAAGCTCGCAATAGAATTAGAGGACCGGGAAAGGGCATTCCAGGATTTAAGTATTAAAATTAATAACACGAAATATGAACAAGAACAGGAGAATTTATCTTTAAACAACATAAATGTAGATATCGATAATTTAGAAAAAGAAAAATTGACCCTGCTGTCACATAAGGAATTTCTTAAGACTTTAAAGACCAAATATGAAGATATCAGCGAATCAATGAATGCGGTTGTGTATTTAGATAAGCCACCGCTTGATAAAGTAACGGGTTTGGTGGTAAGGATAAAAGACCATTCCCAGATTACTTCAGCGGATAAACAGGCCTTTGAGTCGGCAAGATTTAAATTGTCAGGCGAAGCAAAACCCATTGATTTAGACGCACAAAAAATTATCCAGAAGTTAGAAAAAATAGAAGAAAACTTAACCGCCTTAGGAAATACTAAAAAAGCAAGCCTGGCACGCATTGAAGAGCTAAACATTACTATACATAATCTCTTGAATGAATCCCACAATCAAGAAATAGCTCTTTCGAACAGGAGAACTTCACATAATACTATTTTAGAACAAGTTAATAAAATAAATGAGGAGGAGGAGGTCATAGCCATAGAGTTATCCGATGTAGGCAAAGAGTTAACTGCATTAGAAGAAAAATTGACAGGTTTGCAATCTCAGTTCTCCGGCTTAGATAAAGAGGAAAAAGGATGCGAAGATTTAATTTCGAGTGAACAGAATAATATTGATTTAAACAACAAAAGCAAAGAGGAAGTTTTAGTTTTGATTGCCCAGACAAAGACAGAACTCGAAGGCTTAAGCAGGCGCCTTGATTCTGACCAGGCAACTTCGAAGATTTTAGAGGATACTTATCAACAGGACAAAGAAAGCCTAGCGAATCTCCAGAGTCAGGAGAAAGAGAATGATGCAAAGCAGGAGAATCTGGTCTTAGAAATTAAGAATTTAGAGACTAAGATTGAACAGGCACATCTTGATATTGATGGGTTTAATAAAAATTTGAAAGAAACAGAAGATAAATATAAAGAAATTTCAGAGGGCGTAAGCGATGCAATGCAGAATTTGGAATCGGACAGGAGGCAGCTGGATACCCTGAAGAGTAAATTATACGAATTGCAAATGCAGAATAAAGACGTGGATTTTAAGATTATAAGCATAAAAGATAGAATCCTGCAGGCCTATAAGATAGATTTGGATAAATCCTTTGGCATACCGCGGGAAACAGACAAAAATATACTTTCGCTTGTGGTACAGGAAAGTATGCTCCTCGGAGCACAAGTAAAACACTTTCCTATACCACTGCGAAAATCGCTTAAAGTTATCGCCGAAGGCGATTTTCTTGATATACAGAGATTAAAGGAGAAACTGGATGCCTGCGGCACAGTTAACCTGGTAGCAATTGAGGAATATGACGAATTAAAGAAGCGTTATGATTTCTTAACGCAGCAACAGAACGATCTCGTTTGTGCCAAAGAATCGGTCCACGAGGCAATATTAAAGATTAATCGTACTACCAAAAAAATGTTTTTAGAGACCTTTGAAAAAGTCAGCCAGGAATTCCGTAATTATTTCAAGTTATTATTTAACGGCGGGGATGCCCAGCTTTTCTTAATTGATGAACAGGACCCCCTGGAATCGGGGATTGAAATTATCTGTCGGCCACCGGGGAAGAAATTACAAAATGTCCTCTTGCTGTCGGGTGGAGAGAAATCACTTTCGGCGATAGCATTAATATTCGCTATATTGAAAGTTAAACCGTCGCCTTTCTGCGTATTAGATGAAATAGACGCAAGCCTAGATGAGGCTAATGTAGACAGGTTCAGCCGGATGTTTCAAGAATTTGTCAAAGATTCGCAATTTATTGTGATAACCCACAACAAAAGGACCATCGCGAATGCCGGCGTCATGTATGGGATTACTATGCAGGAATCAGGCGTCTCTAAAATTGTGTCAGTTAAGTTTGCGGAAAATAGGACAATAAAGGATAAGGAACCGGACGCCGCTCTTGCCGAGGCTGTTTAGTGCCTCGGCACTATACCGAGTCAAACTCGTTAAAACTTATTTGACGAGGTATTAGTCGTATTTAAAATCAGAGTAACAACAAGTATTGTTTTTTCCTTTGTGTTTTGCTTCGTAAAGTGCTTTATCGCAATGGCAGATTAATTCGGCAGGCGAAAACCCGTCTTCGGAAAAGGAGCTTAAGCCGATACTTACCGTCAATTTTTTATTAGGCAGGATTTCTTCATTCACAAAAGCATATCTTTCAACATCCGTTCGTATTCGCTCTGCAATTAAAAATGCCTCTTTTTTCTCGGTCTGCGGCAATATAATAGTAAATTCCTCTCCGCCGTAGCGGCAGACATAATCCATTTTGCGGGATTGATTTTTAATTAAGGTAGCCAATGCCTTTAATATTTTATCTCCGGATTGATGGCCGAGCATATCATTATAAATTTTAAAGTTATCGATATCTAACATAATGAGGCTTAAAGGTGTTTTAGTAATTTTGGCTTTTTCTAATTCCGTTTGTAATAGATATTGAAAATAACCGTGATTCCAGAGTTCCGTGAGAGAATCAGAATGTGACCGCATAACTGTTTTTTCGTAAAGTTGAGAATTTTCTATAGCCAGGCCCGCCTGGTTTGTCAGCATAATCAACATCCGTATATCATCCTTGGTAATGGGTTTTTTGGTGATAAAATTATCCGCTAGAATTATTCCGTTTACTTTATCCTTTGCCTTTAAAGGGACTACTATCAGCTCATTGGTTTTTAATAATTGTATGATGGGATCAGAGCTGTAGTTTTGCATAGTCTCTTTGGTTAAAAGCAAGGGCATGCCGTCTAATACCCCTAATGCGAGTAATCCTTCGTTTTGCTCTTTTAAGGAGATTTTCAAATGCCTTAGTTGCTGATTAAAGCTGGATTCGAGCACCTCGTTTGAAACTTTATAGGCGCTGATCAAGTCATCGAGGTCCATCTGTTCTTGTTCCACGCGTGTCCAGATGCGATTGGCTTCTTCTCCGCTTTCCGGCCCAATACCCATCTTGCCTTCAATCAGGTTATCCTTCTCGTTTACCAGAAAGAGGAGTGCCCGGTTAAAACCCAGTCCTATATGCGCAGTAACTCCCGTCAAGATAATATACAAAATTTCATCTAGCTTTAAGGTGGTGCGCATGGCATTGGAGATTTCATAGAGGATAGCCAGTTCGGTTTTAGTGCGTTCCAATTCCTGTTTGATTTTGGTGAGCTCTTCCATAATAAATGAGCCCTAAACTTACGGAACGTAAGTTTACTGGGCGAATTTAACCCCGCCCTTTCCTACTACGAAGCGTCTCTATGCAGTAAGAAAGGGCGGGGTTAGTTCGGTTATATAATTTAGCTTCGTTATCACTCGCTAACTTATGACCTCACTAAATTTAACATATTTTGGGTTCATTGTCAAGGAGGAGTCTCATTAATGAGACTCCTCCTTGAGTATAAGGGACGTTCCCCTAAGTGCCACCCTTATGCTCAGTAACTAATTGATTGTAAAATAATTAAGAATTAACTGTTAGATTTCCTTCACATTTACGTCTATTGACAATAGAAAGGAGGCTTGCCTGCCGGCAGGCAGGGATTTTTTGTTTGACAGATAGATATTGTTAAGTTATAATTAATGTCTTATTTGCAAGAAAATCGCTTTGCGATAACTTCAATGCGATTTTAGAGTGGTATAGGAAAGTGCTTTATACTTTCCTATACCATAAAAATAAATCGGAGGTAATTATGATTCAAGAAAAGAAATCACCATCTAAAGAAGTTTCCGAAGATATATCTGACCGTCAAAAAGCATTGGAACTGGCGCTTTCTCAGATAGAAAAACAGTTCGGAAAAGGCTCAATCATGAAGTTGGGCGGAAAAATAAAGGTTGATGTAGAAGCCATACCTACAGGCGCGCTTACCTTGGATTTAGCTTTAGGGGTAGGGGGCCTTCCGCGCGGCAGAGTTATTGAAATTTTCGGCCCTGAGGCATCCGGTAAAACTACGCTTACCTTATGTGTAATCAGGGAAATCCAGAAGAAAGGCGGCGTTGCTGCCTTTATTGATGCAGAGCACGCATTTGACGCTACTTATGCTAAAATAGTGGGAGTAAATTTAGATGACCTTTTAATCTCTCAGCCGGACACCGGAGAACAGGCATTAGAGATTACCGAGACCTTAGTGCGTTCCAATGCCGTGGATTTAGTCGTCATCGACTCTGTAGCTGCGCTTACTCCCCGTGCAGAAATAGAAGGCGAGATGGGTGATGCGCATATGGGTTTGCAGGCGCGCCTGATGTCCCAGGCGCTGCGCAAATTAACCGCAGCCATAAGCAAGTCCCGCACCTGCGTAATTTTTATCAACCAGCTTAGAGAAAAAATTGGCGTATTTTTCGGTTCGCCTGAGACCACTCCCGGCGGAAGAGCGCTTAAGTTTTACTCTTCGGTAAGGCTGGATTTAAGAAGAATTGCTACTTTAAAGTCCGCAGATACTGTTATTGGTAACAGGATTAGGGCAAGGGTAGTAAAAAATAAAGTAGCCCCGCCTTTTCGCGAGGCAGAATTTGAGATTTTACACGATGAGGGCATTGCCAAGACTGGCAGTATTGTAGATGCAGCAGTGAATTTAGGTATTATCGAAAAGTCAGGAACCTGGCTTTCTTTTGGAAATGAGAAGCTTGGCCAGGGAAGAGATGCAGCCATAAAATTATTGAAAGAAAAACCTGAGTTACAGGAAGATATAGAAAAAGAAATACGCAAGAAGATTTCCGTTGGTTAGTAATAGAAAGAGGTGGCTAGAATGAAAAGAAAAATAATATTTTTCGGTACAGCCTTGTTAGTAGGGCTGACCTTGGGAGTTGTGCTCACGATAAAATTGAATCTCTTTTCGCCGGTGCATAGTCAAGAGATAGTTACTCCCTCTTTTGAGGGATTTAGAATGGAAGATGCGATAATCAATGTGGCTAATACAGCTGGTCCGGCTGTGGTATCTATAAGCACAGAGTATACGCAAAAGATTAAAGGGGGAGGAAGAAGGTTTTATTTTCGTTCTCCTTCTGGCACATCGCCGTTTTCAGAAGATGACCCTTTCCGTAAATTCTTTGATGAATTCTTTGGCGAAATGCCTGATAGAGAATACAAGCAGAGAGGCCTGGGCTCAGGGGTAATTATCGACTCCAGGGGCTATATTTTAACCAATCAGCATGTTATTGATGAAGCAGATAAGATAACCGTAACTTTATCCGATGGAAGAGATTTTAAGGGCGTAATCAAAGGCCAGGACCCGCGTTCAGACCTGGCAATCATTCAGATAAACGCACATAATCCACCCGTGGCATCCCTGGGCGATTCTGATAACCTGAAGATTGGGCAGTGGGTTGTGGCTATCGGTAATCCTTTTGCATTTGCGATGCAGAGTCCTGAACCCACTGTAACTGTAGGTGTAATCAGCGCGCTGCACCGTTCTTTAGGCCGAGCCCTTGGCCGGGACAGAGATTATAATGACCTCGTCCAGACAGACGCTGCTATAAATCCCGGTAATTCCGGCGGGCCTTTGGTTAATCTTAAGGGCGAAGTTGTAGGAATTAATGTAGCAATATTTTCTACCAGCGGCGGTTATCAAGGCGTAGGTTTTGCTATACCGATTAATAACGCAAAGAAAATTATTACTAAGCTAATTGAGGGGAAAAAGATAACTTATGGATGGTTCGGCGTAACTGTGCAGGATTTAACTGATGAGTTAGCAAAATACTTTGGCCAGACTGATAAAAACGGTGCGCTGGTAGTTAATGTTTTGGAAAACAGCCCGGCGCAGAAAGCAGGTATAAAAGAAAGCGATATCATTAAACAATTTGATAATAAAGCTATTAATAATGTGCGGGAATTATTAAATGCAGTGGGAAAAGCTGAAGTTGGCCGTAAAGTAAAAGTAGTGGTTTTACGCGAAAAAAGAGAGATGAACTTGGAGATTGAGGTTGGTGAAAGACCGGAAAACTTAGAAGAGGTTTCAACTGAGGCGCCCTCTAGCAAATGGCGTGGATTAACGGTTGAGGAATTAACTCCTGATACTGCCAGACGTTTGGGAGTTGAAGAGAAAAAGGGAGTAGTGGTAGTTGATGTTGAGCCGGGTTCTCCTGCAGATGAGGCAGGTATAATTGCCCCAGATGTAATATTGGAGATAAATAAACAAGCTGTAAAAAATATGTCCGAATACCAGAGGATAACCAAGACATTAAAAGGAGACGCCTTGGTTAAACTCTCGCGAGGATACGTTTTAATAAAATAGAGCTTTAAAAAAATAATTTTTTATGATTACGCAGATTAAAATTCAGATTGCACAGATTAAATCACGGCGTAAAAATCTGTGTAATCTTTTTAAAATCTGTGTAATCAACAGCCCGAAACATAATTCTTTGAGGGGCTGTTTAATAAAAGAGGCGCAATAAAATTAAGAAGAATATAGATTTATTACAGAAAGCAAAGGATTACGCCTTCTTGCTTCTTAAGTTTAGGCTACGTAGCGAAAATGAGATTCGCCAGCGTCTAAAAAAGAAAAAATTTGATGCGGATATAATAGAAATGGCCTTATCTTTCTTAAAAGACGAAGGTTTTATTGACGACAATTATTTCGCTAAAACGTGGATTGAGTCACGCATAAAAAAACCTTTAGGGATAAAAAGGTTAAAAGCGGAACTAAGCATAAAAGGCATTAATAAGGCAATTATAGATACACAAATAAATGAAATTAAAAAGAGTTACTCTGAAGAAGATATAGTTAGAGGAATTACCAGGGACAGGCTTAATAAATTAAAGGGCATCGACCCTCAAAAAACAAAGAAACGTGTTTACGCATATCTTTTACGTCGCGGTTTCTCTCCCGAAGTGGTTATTGATGTCTTAACTCAAGCAAAGATTAGGGACGGTTCTTAACTCAATTGAGAAGTGTCCCCACTTCACTTATATGGAATCAGATATATTAAGACGAAAATTTCTGGATTTCTTTAAAGGCAAAAAGCATAAGATTGTAGACAGCGATTCGCTTGTTCCTGGAGACGACCCTACCGTATTATTTACGCCCGCGGGGATGAATCAATTCAAAAGGCAATTTTTGGGTCATTTAATCGGCTCCAGCCGTGTAGCTACTGCCCAGCGTTGCTTACGCACTGACGATTTAGATAAGGTAGGTAAGACCCCTGGACATCTGACATTTTTTGAGATGTTGGGAAATTTTTCTTTCGGTGATTATTTTAAAGAGGAGGCAATATCCTTCGCATGGGAATTCTTAACAGACGAACTTAAGATTGCAAAAGAACGGCTCTGGGTTTCAATATATAAAGATGACGCAGAAACATATAAAATATGGAAACAGGAAATAAAACTTCCTGAAAATAAAATCATAAAATTAGGCGATAAAGAAAACTTCTGGCCTTCTGAAGCAAAAGCCAAGGGCCCTAATGGGCCCTGCGGCCCGTGTTCTGAGATATTTTTTGACCTGGGTGATACTGTAGGATGCGCAAGGCCCGATTGCGACCCCTCTTGCAATTGTGGCAGGTTTGTGGAAGTCTGGAATCTGGTATTTACGCAATTCAATCGTAAGGAAGGCGGAATATTAGAGCCGCTACCTAAGAAGAATATTGATACCGGAATGGGCCTGGAAAGATTAGCAGCTGTTATGCAGGGGGTGCATACCAATTTTCAAACGGATTTATTTAAACCCATAGTGGAAGAAATTGCTTCGGGCGCAGTAAGAAACCCTCAAAACGAAACTCTTTATGCCATCGCCGACCATATACGCGCTGTTGTCTTTGCGATTTCAGATGGCGTATTGCCGTCAAATGATGGCCGCGGTTATGTGGTAAGAAAACTGATTCGCAGGAGCCGCATGCATTTGTGGGCGATGGGAATAAAAAAACCGTTTTTGTATAAATTGGTTCCGGTTGTATCCGAAATAATGAAAGTTCCTTATCCTGAATTAATGCGGCGCAGGGAAAATATTTCAGAAATTATTTTGGCAGAGGAGGAGAGCTTTATCTCTTCTTTTCATTCCAGCGAAGCCTTATTTAAAGATAAGTTTCAAGCCTCTATCCGTAAACCGGATCCCGTTCAGGTAGGAAAGATTGCTTTTGTGCTTTATGATACTTACGGGATGCCTCTTGAACTTACTCAAGAGTGGTTAGATAAAAATGGTATCCAGATTTCTCTGGACGCGTTTAATAAAGAATTAGAAGAGCAGAAAAACCGCTCCAAAGCGCAGAGTACAATGAAGGGCGATGTCTTCGATATTAAAGAACTGCATTTGGCCGGAGCTAAAACTAATTTCTTAGGTTACACAAAATATGAGACTAAAGCAAAGATTCTAAAAATTATTAAAGATAATACTCTGGTAAAGAAAATAAATAAAGGCGAAGAAGCCGGGATAATCTTGGATAAAACCGCATTTTATCCGGAATCAGGCGGTCAAGTCGGTGATACAGGTGAATTGATAAGAGGAAAGAATGTCTTTCGGGTTACAGATACACAGAAGTTCGATAAGGTAATTGTCCATAAAGGGATAGTTTTAGAGGGCAGTTTTAAGACCGCAGATGAATTAAAATCCTGCGTCGATATTGAACGTAGATTATCTATTGCCAGAAACCATACTGCCACCCATCTTTTGCAGGCAGCCTTAAGAAAAGTCTTGGGCGCTCATGTTCAGCAGCAGGGCTCATTGGTGGCTGAAGATAGATTGCGTTTTGACTTTACGCACTTTAAGGATATCGCGAAAAATGAGCTGGATAGAATAGAAGAAGAGGTCAATCATTGCATAATAAATAACGCAGTCCTTAAGACTAAAATGCTGACTCTTGGGGAAGCAAAAAAACAGGGGGCATTGGCATTGTTCGGCGAGAAATATGAACAGAGGGTACGGATGGTGGCAATCGGTGACTTCTCCAAGGAGTTATGCGGCGGTACGCATCTGGAATCCGCCGGCCAAATAGGTTTATTTAAAATAATTAACGAAGGTTCGGTGGCAAGGGGGGCAAGAAGAATAGAAGCAGTAACAGGGGAGTTTGCATACAGGACAATAAAGGTACAGGAAAATATTTTGGCCGAAGCATCTTCTGTTTTAAATGTTCCGACAGAAAAGTTAACACGGGAGTTGCAAAAGAAATTAACACAGATAAAAGAATTCAAGATGAAGCTAAATTTACAAAGGTTAGATATTATCAAAAATTCACTAGATGGCATAATTCAGGGCTCACAAAATATAAAAGATATAAAAATTATCACCAAAGTTATTGAAAATATAGATATGGATTTATTAAGAAAGACGGTAGATTTAATTAAAGAAAAAACAAATAATGCTGTTGTTGCCTTGGGTTCAGTTCTGGATGGCAGAGCTCTATTAGTAGTGGGCATAACTCCTGATTTACTCACAAGAGGAGTGGATGCGTCAATATTAATTCGGGATATTGCCAGGGTAATCGGCGGTAGCGGCGGCGGAAGGAAAGATTTTGCCCAGGCAGGCGGGAATAAACCTGAAAATTTAGAAACAGCTTTTCAGGAATTAAAAAATATAATAGGTAATTTGAAATGAAATATGATTACACAGATTATAAAGCAGATTACACAGATTAAGACCTATCGAGAAATCTGTGTAATCTTTTTCAGAAATCTGTGTAATCAATTTTAAATAAAACTTTTTAAGAATTTAATTTAAAATGAAAATCATACGGTTTACCAACAAAAAATTAGAGAAAATTTACGGCCGGGGTCTTATTAAATCAAGGCGAGTCGAAGAAAAAGTCAGTCAGATTATTGAAAACGTGCGTCTCTTCGGCGATGAGGCGCTCATAAAGTATACCCGGAAATTTGACGGTGTTAAGTTATCCCTAAGGCAACTCAAGGTTTCCGAAATAGAAATAAGCGGTGCCTATCAAAACATAAGCCCTAATTTTGTCTCCAGCCTTAAAGTTATCATTGAAAATATAAATAGGTTTTATCGTAAGACCATCAAGAAGTCCTGGAGAATGAAAGATAGCGATGGAGTTATTTTGGGTGAGAATTATATACCTTTAGATAAAGTGGGTATATATATACCTGCAGGGACAGCGCCTCTGGTTTCTACTGTTTATATGACGGTGCTTCCCGCAAAAATGGCGGGGGTAAAGAAAATAATTTTAGTTAGCCCGCCGGATAAACAAGGGCTTATAAACCCACATATTCTGGTAGTGGCTGATCTTCTTAAGGTAGATGAAATTTATCGCGTGGGAGGCGCTCAGGGTATTGCCGCATTAGCCTATGGGACTAAAACAGTTCCTCGCGTTGATAAGATAATCGGGCCGGGTAATGTTTATGTAAGCGAAGCAAAAAGGCAAGTCTTTGGCATGGTTGATATAGATATGATTGCCGGACCCACTGAATTAGTTATTATCGCCAATCGTTACAGCGACCCTAAATTTATTATTGCTGATTTGAAGGCGCAGACAGAACACCCAGGAGGATTAGCTATATTAATCACTAATTCTAAGAGCTTAGCTCATGAGGTTAAATCGCAATGCCAAGATGATTCCGGTTTTATTATACTGACTAAAAATATTGAGCAGGCAGTTGATATTACCAACAAAATTGCCCCTGAACACCTGGAAATCTTAATTAGGAACCCCCAAAGGCTGATAAAAGGAATAAAGAATGCAGGGGCGATATTCTTGGGCCCTTATAGTCCTACTGCAGTAGGAGACTATGTAGCAGGCCCGAGTCACGTTTTGCCAACGGGCGGCACTGCAAGATTCTTTTCAGGCCTCTCAGTATTCGATTTTATGAAAAGCAGCCATGTTATCGGGTATTCGCGTAAGGCCTTAGAGAAAATAAAGGAGCCCTTAGAAAAGATTGCCGGCATCGAGGGCTTAGATAAACATTTAGATTCGGTAAAGGTAAGGTTCTAAATAAAGTAGGTAGTATGTAGTAGGTAGGGATTAGGTAGGGAGAAAAATGAGAAAAGTAATAATAAAAAGAAAAACAAAAGAAACTGATATTACAGTAAAATTAAATGTTGACGGTGAAGGCAAAGCAAAGATAAATACCGGCATCGGTATTCTGGATCACATGTTAGAATTATTTGCTTTTCATGGATTATTCGACTTGGATATTATGGCAAAAGGAGATGTAAAAAAAATAGATATACACCATACAAATGAGGATGTCGGTATTGTATTGGGTGAGGCGTTTAAAAAAGCCTTGGGTGACAAAAAGGGTATCAAAAGATTCGGTTCTGCCTCAGTGCCGATGGAAGAGGTTGTAGCTACCATAGCGGTTGATATAAGTGGCAGGGGGTCTTTTAAAATTAGTCCCTGGGAGATGCTTGCTGCTGGCGAGTTACGTCCAGAACCAGAAGCAGATTATGATTTGAAAAAAGATGCAGTGCATTTTTTTGAATCTTTTGCTAAACACGCTGGCATAAATTTAAATGTAACTGTTAATCCTATAAGTCCGGATTTACACACTACCTTGGAGCCTGTCTTTAAGGCCTTAGGCATAGCTTTAGATCAGGCCACGCAAGTCGACCCGCGTAGAAAGGGTATACCTTCTACAAAGGGTGTTATCGATTAAATTACTAGTTACTAGTTTACTAGTTACTAAATAATATGATTGCCATAATTGACTACGGAATGGGTAATATTCATAGTGTGCAAAAGGCGCTTGAGTCTATGGGTGCAAAGACTGTAGTGACTAATAAACCTGATGACATCAAGGTTTCTGACAAAGTAGTCCTGCCAGGGGTAGGAGCTTTTGATGACGCTATGCAGGAGTTAAAAAGGCAGGATTTAATCTCAGCATTAACCGAGCACATAAAGAGCAAAAAAATCTTTTTAGGAATCTGTTTAGGTATGCAACTTTTATTTGAAAAAAGCGAAGAAGCCAAAGTGTCAGGAGGCTTAGGGTTATTAAAAGGCACAGTTAAGAAATTTGAAAATCAAGATAACCTTAAGGTGCCGCATATGGGCTGGAACCAACTAAAAATAAAAAATAGCGCCTGTCCTTTATTAAAAGGCATTGCTGATAATTCTTACGTATATTTTTGTCATTCTTATTATCCAAAGCCTTACGATGAACATATTATTGCTACCACTACCGATTACGGTATTGATTTTACTTCAATTCTCTGGCAGGATAATATATACAGCGTACAGTTTCATCCGGAAAAAAGCCAAGAAACAGGGATTAAGATATTGAAGAATTTTGTAAATTTATAGGGACTGTCCCCGCCATGTTTTAGGGTCAGTCCCCTTCGGGGACAGACCCTTCTATGATAAGGGGACTGTCCCTAAACATAAAAAATGTTAATCATACCTGCTATAGATATAAAGGACGGCTGCGTGGTGAGGTTTGTCCAGGGCCGCCTGGATAAAAAGATATATTCGCGTGACCCCGTAAAAACTGCAAAGCATTGGGTAAAACAGGGTGCAAAACTAATACATGTAGTGGATTTGGATGGCGCATTTAGCGGCACACCTAAAAATTTAGACATGGTCAAACAGATTGCAAAAGCAGCGGATGTACCTGTGCAATTTGGCGGCGGCATAAGAAATCTAAAAATAATAGAAACATTGTTGGATTATGGTATTTGGCGCATCATTCTCGGAACAAAGGCAGCGCAAGACGGGGGTTTTCTAAAAAAATCCTTCAAAAAATTTAAAGATAAAATTATTGTGAGCATAGATACTAAAGCGGACCGCATACTAACAAAAGGCTGGCGAAGTTGCGATGGAAATATGGATATATTAAAATTTGCCCATAGCCTAAAGGGCCTGGGATTTAAACAAGTGATTTACACTGACGTGTTAAAGGACGGAACATTAAAAGGCCCGAATATAAAAGGCATTAAGAACTTACTGAGAGAAACGGAGTTAAGCGTTATTGCTTCAGGCGGTATTTCGTCTTTGAGCGATATACGCAGGCTTAAATTATTAGAAAAGAAAGGGCTGGAAGGAGTAATAATAGGTAAGGCCCTATATGAAGGCAGGTTTACTTTAGCCGAAGCCTTAAAATTATCTTAAAAAAAGGGAGGAGTATATGTCAAGGAAGGCGATTGGTTTTTTCGTTTTGTTTGTTTTCTTGTTTTCTCTAACCGGATGCGCTACTAGTCGTAAACGAAAAGATTTAGAGATCCAAGGGTTAAAAAACCAGATATCAGTATTGGAAGCGCAAATTCAGGCCAAAGACGAAGAGAACAGCGGTTTGCGAGAAAATTTAGCTAAAGCTCTGGAACAGAAAACAGAATTAACAAAAAGGGTAAGCAAAAAGAAAGTAATAGGAGAGATAAAATCACGCCCCAGCGTAAAGCAGGTTCAGATTGCTTTGCAAAATGCCGGTTACAATCCTGGCTCAATCGATGGTCGGAAGGGAAGGCAAACCCGTGATGCAATAAAAGCGTTTCAAAGAGCAAATAATTTAAAGGCAGACGGAAAAGTCGGTAAGAGAACTTGGGTTTTGCTAAAGGAATATCTGTATAAGAAAATAAAATAAGTGAGACCCAAACTTACGGAACGCAGTGAACGTAAGTTTGTTGGTCGAACTTATCCCCCCTTCTTGCTTTCGCAAGAAAGCGGGGGGGATTAATTCGTCCTTCGCTTCGCTCTAGGACTCGATTGGACGATCCTGAAACGAAGTGAAGGATCTCGCACAAATAACTTATGTCGAAGCAGATTGAAAATATGTACTCCATAAATTATGTGCTCATTAAATGTTAACCAAACGTATTATTCCCTGCTTGGATATTAAAGAGGACCGCGTAGTAAAGGGAGTAAAGTTCTTAGGCTTAAGAGACGCAGGTGACCCCGTAGAAGTAGCTAAGATTTATGACCGTCAGCAAGCAGACGAACTTGTATTTTTAGATATCACTGCCAGTTTTGAGAATAGAAAGACCTTGGTTAACCTGGTCGAAGAAATAGCAAAAAATATATTCATGCCATTTACCGTAGGAGGAGGAATCAGAGATCTCGGTGATATAAGGGATTTATTAAATGCAGGCGCAGACAAGGTATCCATAAATACAACAGCAGTAAAATTTCCGGATTTAATCAATGATGCTTCCCAGAAATTCGGCAGCCAGTGTATTGTTGTGGCTATAGACGCAAAAAAACAAGACGGTAGCTGGCAGGTTTATATCAATGGAGGCAGGACTCCCACAGATTTAGACGCGATAGATTGGGCAGCGAAAGCAGCGGAATTAGGCGCCGGTGAAATTCTTTTGACAAGTATGGATTATGATGGTACAAAAGATGGTTATGATTTAGCCTTAACAAAGGCTATTGTCGAAAGAATAAATATTCCCCTTATTGCTTCTGGCGGTGCGGGAAAGTTAAGGCATTTTTATGATGTTTTAATTAGTGCCGGGGCTTCTGCCTGTTTGGCTGCTTCCATATTTCACTATCAGGAATATTCGGTAAGGCAGGTAAAGGAATATTTAAGAGAGAGGGGTGTCCCTGTTCGTTTATGAACCCCGCACCTTCTAAAAATTCATTGTTTAAATAAAAAGGTGTGGGGTATGAATAAATCCCGCACCTTTGAAGATATTCAGAAAACAATAAAAATGAATTTAACAAAGGTGCGGGATAAAGAAGAAGGTGCGGGGTGAAAAAAAAGATAAAATTTAACCTAAAGTGTCTGAAGTTCGATAAGCATGGTTTAATCCCCGCGATAATTCAGGATTATAGGACCGGCGAGGTCTTAATGCTCGGTTATATGAATGTAAATTCATTGAAAAGAACCTTAAAATTAGGTAAGACCTGTTTTTGGTCGCGCTCGAGAAAAGAATACTGGATTAAAGGAAAAACTTCAGGAAATTATCAATTTGTAAAATCTATTGCTTACGATTGCGATATGGACGCACTCTTGATTCGGGTGAGGCAAATCGGAGTAGCCTGTCATACAGGCAATAGAAGCTGCTTTTATAGAAAAATACATTAAGGCTAAGACTAAGGTTGAGGCTAAGTTCTTAACCTTAGCCTTAACCTTAACCTTAACCTAATAAAAAGATGTACTATCCTTCATTAAAAGAGTTTTTAAAATTATCCCGGAAGTCTAATGTCATACCGGTCTATAAAGAAATCAGCGCGGATTTAGATACGCCGGTATCTGCCTTTTTAAAATTAAAAAAGGATAACTACGCGTTTTTGCTTGAGTCCGTAGAAGGGCAGGAAAAGGTTGCCCGCTATTCTTTTTTGGGAAGTAACCCCTCAATTATCTTCAAAAGCAAAGCAAAGAATATCCAGATAATATATCCCGGCAGAAAATCGAGTTTGCGTTTTGTTACTCCGGGAGACCCGCTGGATGAGATTGAAAAAATTATGAAAGGTTTTAAGCCCGCAAATATAAAAGGCTTGCCGCGTTTTTACGGCGGCTTTGTGGGTTATATCGGTTACGATACGGTAAGATTCTTTGAGAAGTTACCAGATAAAAATCCCGATGATTTAAAATTGCCTGATTCTATTTTTATATTGACTGATAATATTCTGGTTTTTGACCACGTCAATCATACTATAAAGATTATCGTTAACGTAATATTGCCGAAACAAAGAAAGAATTCCTCGAGAGTTAAAAAAACAGAGGCTTATTCTAATGCCATTAAGAAAATAGAATCTATACACCAAGATTTAAGGAGGCCGCTTATTGAGAAAGAAAAAGAAAGAAAAAGAAATAAACATAAGATAAATATAATATCTAATTTTAAAAAATCAGAATTTCAAGATACGGTTATTAAGGCGAAGAGCTATATAAAGAGGGGTGATATTATTCAGGTAGTTTTATCGCAACGGTTTAAAATAAATATAGATATAGACCCTTTAGATATTTATCGAAACTTAAGAAGCATCAATCCGTCTCCTTATATGTTTTTTCTAAAATTGAATGAGGTGATTTTAGTAGGCTCTTCTCCTGAGATGCTGGTGCGTTGTGAAGATGGCCTTGTGCAAACACGGCCGATCGCAGGTACAAGGCCGCGCGGTGAGACTGAAAAGGAGGACCTGAAATTAGAACGAGAGCTCTTAAATGATAACAAAGAAAAAGCAGAGCATCTTATGCTGGTTGATTTAGGAAGAAACGATTTAGGCAGGGTCTCCAAATCGGGCGAGGTTAAAGTTAGCGAATTCATGCAAGTTGAGAGATATTCCCACGTAATGCATCTGGTAAGCGGGATAGAAGGCAGTTTAGATAAAAGATACGATGTTTACGATTGTCTCAGAGCCTGTTTTCCTGCAGGGACAGTTTCCGGCAGCCCCAAGATACGCGCTATGGAAATTATTGATGAATTGGAAAACTTAAGGCGCGGCCCATATGCGGGCTGCGTAGGATATTTTAGTTTTTCGCATAATATGGATACCTGCATCACAATCAGGACAATAATTATTAAAAATGATATCGGATATATTCAGGCCGGGGCAGGTATTGTTGCTGATTCTGTCCCGGAAAAAGAATATTTTGAAACCATTAATAAGGCAAGAGCGTTAATCGAGGCTATTACTAATCAATAGCAATATAGTGTGTAAGTTTGTAAGTGTGTAAGTTTGTAAGTAAAAAACTTAAAAACTTTACACTTATACACTTTACACTCCGAGCGACTGAAAGGAGCGAGGCAATGCCAGTAGTTGTGCGCCTGAGAAGAATAGGCAAAAATCCCAAAAAAAGACCGTATTTTCGTATTACTGTTTTTGATCAACGCCGGGGGCGCGATAGCAGATTTATTGAAGAAATAGGTTTTTATAACCCGTTAACAGAGGCAATAAAAATAAAAATAGAACGGCTGGATTTTTGGGTAAAAAGAGGTGCGCAGCTTTCTGCCACGGTTAAAAATCTTCTCAAGAAATCTAAGTGAAGTCAGCAAACTTATGTTCGCTTGCGTTCCATAAGTTTGCTGACTGAACTTACCCCTACACCAATTACATAAATAGCGTAGGCTAATACGTAATTGGTGTGGGGGTTAAATTTGCAGACGCTACTAACAACCATAGAAACAGAGCTACAATTTATGTCACTTACGTTCCATAAATTGTCTGCTCATTTAAAAAGGAGGAAAAAAATGCCGCAGACAGCGCAAGTTAATCCTTTGGTAAATCTATTCCCGCTTATTTTAATATTTGTAATTTTTTATTTCTTGCTAATCCGGCCGCAAAAAGCAAAAGAGAAGGAGCATAGTAAAATGCTCACTAATCTTAATAAGAATGATGAGGTAGTGACCTCAGGCGGGATTCATGGTACAATTGTAAACGTCAAAGATAAGACTGTAGTTTTAAGAATTGATGATAATGTAAAAATGGAAATAGAGAAGAACGCCGTCGCTTATATAAAAAAGATACAAGGCGGCGCGTCGGGTGAGAAAGCTTAAAATATATGGAAAGAAAACTTATTTACAAAATAATTTTTATTTTGGGTATTTTGGCAACCTGTGCGTATTTTGCCTTTCCTTTAGAGAAGAGAATAAATTTAGGCTTGGATTTAAGGGGTGGGATGCATCTTTTGCTTAAGGTTGATACTACTCACCTTTCTGGCCCGGCAAAAGAGGACGCGGCTGATAGGGCAATAGAAGTAATTAGAAACAGAATTGACCAGTTTGGCGTCAGGGAGACTTCCATACAAAAACAGGGGCAGGATGAGATTGTGGTGCAGCTGCCGGGAGTTACTGACCGCGAGCGCGCTATAGAAATAATCGGTAAAACAGCTCTGCTTGAATTTAAGCTTGTGTCAACCGACCTGGATAAATTAAAGCAGGCAATACAAGATACCGTGCCTGAAGGTTACGAATTAAAATACTCTCAGGAAGATAATGAGCCTTTACTGTTAGAAAAACAGGCAGTTTTAACCGGTGATGCCTTGACCTCGGCTTCTGTGCGTTTTAGCCAGAGTGAATTTAATGAGCCTCTAGTCGGTTTAGAGTTCAATGCGCAAGGCGCAAACAAATTTGCTCAAATAACCGCAGATAATATAGGCAAAAGATTAGCAATTGTGTTAGATGGCAAGATTCAGTCGGCTCCGCGCATAAAAGAAGCTATTCCTTCAGGCGAAGCAATCATAACCGGCCGCTTTACCGTTGAACAGGCGCAGGATTTAGCCATTATCCTAAGAGTAGGCGCTCTTCCCGCACCTATGAATATAGAAGAAGAAAGGACAGTAGGCCCTTTATTAGGCCAGGATTCTATAAATAAAGGCATTAAGGCGAGTTTCATCGGTGGTATACTCGTATTTGCTTTTATGGCTATTTATTATCTCTTAGCCGGTATTATTGCTGATATAGCGCTTTCACTTAACCTGCTTATTATCCTGGGCGGCTTGGGGATATTACCAATTTTATTTCCCGGAGTATCGGCAACTTTAACTTTACCGGGTATTGCCGGTATAGCATTATCTTTAGGCATGGCAGTTGATGCCAATGTGCTTATTAATGAGCGCATAAGAGAAGAATTATCCACCGGAAAAACTTTGCGCACTGCCATATTCAATGGCTATGATAGGGCTTTTAGCGCTATTTTTGATTCCAACCTGACTACTCTTATTGCCGCGTTTTTACTATTTCAGTTCGGAACTGGGCCCATAAGGGGTTTTGCCGTGACTTTAACCATTGGCCTTATTGCCAGTATGTTTACGGCTATTGTGGTTACCCGGACTATATTTGAAATTCTTTTAAGTTGGGGATTGTTAAAATCGCTTCCGATGTTAAGATTAATCAAGGAAACAAAATTGGATTTTATCGGTAAAAGAAGGATTTTTTATACCATATCCATCGTAGTAATAGCATTAGGACTTATATTCTTTTTTAAAAAAGGCAAACAGGCGTATGGAATTGATTTTGCAGGCGGAGAACTACAGGAATATAGCTTTAAGGCGCCTGTAACTATAGATGCGGTACGCCAGGTATTAAAGGAATTAGGCCTTGCCGATGCCTCTATACAACAATTTAAAGATAACCCTAAGGTTGTGTTAATCAGGACATCTGTGAATAAAACTGATATTATCACCAATAAATTAAAAGAAAAATTTCCTGACCAGGATATGCAAATATTAAGAATAGAGCATGTTGGCCCTGTTGCCGGCAAGCATTTAAAGACAAAAGCTATATATGCCCTTCTCTGGTCGTTAGTCGGGATCTTAATTTATGTAGCTTTTAGATTTAAGCACTTTAACTTTGCAGCAGCAGGCGTAATTGCCTTAATTCATGACGTAGCGGTAGCATTGGGGTTCTTGGCTATAACAGGCAGGCAGATAGACCTTCTAAGCGTTACTGCTTTTTTAACCATTGCCGGTTATTCCATAAATGACACTATTGTTATTTATGATAGGGTCAGAGAAAACAGCCGCCTTTTACGAAAACTTACCCCGTATGAGCTTATAAACTTAAGCGTGAATCAGACACTAGGCAGGACGCTGCTAACTTCCGGAGTTACATTATTAACTATCCTTGCCATTTTATTTTACGGTGGAGAGGTATTAAGTAATTTTGCCTTTGCTTTATTAGTGGGTTTTATATCAGGAGTATATTCTACGGTCTACATAGCCTCACCTTTAGTTCTCGCCTGGTCAGGTAAAACTGCGAAATGATAGTAAAACCAATTCCAAACCCGCATTGGAATGGTAGATGATGATGTTTAAATCCCTAAAATTATACACAGGTGCCACTATCGACTTAGACAATATTTTGGCAACCTTAGTCGATTTTGGTTACAAGAGGCAGGAAACTGTCTTAGAAGAAGGAGATTTTGCACGGCGCGGTGAAATTTTTGATATATTTCCCTTTGCCTTTGAGCTTCCGGTGCGTATCGAGTTAAATATGAATGAACTCACAGCTATTAAAACATTCAATCCTGTTGACGGAAATCCAATCTGGGAACATAAGATGGTAATTATCCTTCCGGTAAAGCGGGCGCATACTCTTAAGACAGCGACCTTTAGCGAGGATTTACCTGTAGAAAACTTTGTAGATTTAAGTATCGGTGATTATGTTGTGCATACTCAGCATGGCATAGGAAGATTCCTTGGGCTTGAGAAGATAAAAGTAAAGGATAAGCCCAAGGACCATCTGGTTATTGAATACGACCAACAAGAAAAATTATATGTACCCGTTGACTCAATGCATTTAGTGCAGAAATATATTGCTTTTCAGGTAAGAAGGCCAAAGCTTTATCGGTTAGGTACCAAAGAGTGGCTCAGGACAAAAGAGAGGGCAAGGCGGGGGATACGAAAGCTCGCCTGGGAACTTTTATCTTTACAGGCAATGCGTTTAAGCGTATCCGGTTTCACTTATTCTCCTGATACAGATTGGCAGAGACAATTCGAAGCTACTTTTCCATATACAGAAACTCCGGGGCAGATAAAAGCAACCCAGGAAGTAAAGGCAGATATGGAGTCGCCCAAACCCATGGATAGGCTTCTTTGCGGCGATGTCGGTTACGGCAAAACCGAAGTAGCAATGCGCGCAAGCTTCAAGGCACTGATGGATAATAAGCAGGTGGCTTATCTTGTACCCACCACGATACTCGCTGAACAGCATTACCAGAATTTTAGCCAGCGGCTTAGGGATTTTCCTATCAATATTCAAATGCTTTCGCGATTTAAAACAAGGGCGCAACAAGGAGAAATCGTCCGTGGTATTGCCGAAGGCAGCGTAGATATAGTAATCGGTACGCACCGATTATTATCCGATGATGTAAAATTTAAAGATTTGGGCCTGGTGATTATAGATGAGGAGCAGCGTTTTGGGGTAAGGGCAAAAGAAAAGTTAAAAGCCCTGAGATTAGCTTGTGATGTACTTACCTTGACCGCTACACCTATCCCGCGTACATTATATATGAGCCTGATGGGAGCGAAGGATTTATCCGTAATTAATACTCCTCCCCAAAATAGGTTGCCTATAAAGACGATTGTGGTAGAATATGATGAAGACCTTATCCGTCAGGCAATTTTGCGGGAATTGAACAGAAAAGGACAGGTTTATTTTGTGCACAACCGTATTCAAGATATAGAGAAAGTGAAAGAGAAGATCGCTAAACTCCTGCCTCCTGATATTAAGATTGCCGTAGGACACGGCCAAATGTCGGCGCATGCTCTTGAGAAAGTAATGCTTGATTTTTTAAAAGCACAAATAGATGTTTTGGTTTGCACGATGATTATAGAGTCAGGTATTGATATCCCGAATGTCAACACGATCATCATCAATAACGCGCATCATTTTGGATTATCTGATTTGCATCAGCTTCGTGGAAGGGTGGGCAGGTTCGATAAACCTGCCTATGCTTACTGTATGGTTAATAAAAAAGAGATACTGGATACGGATGCAAAGAGAAGACTCCAGGCAATCCAGGAATACTCAGAGTTGGGAGCCGGTTTTAAGATTGCTATGGAAGATCTGGAAATTAGGGGCGCGGGTAATCTTTTGGGCATAGAACAACACGGTTTTATCGCTGCAATTGGTTTTGACCTGTATTGCAGGCTGTTAAGAGAGGCAATCGGTAATTTTGAGAAGGCAGGTATCCCCAGTGGTTAAAACTAAGGGTATAAAGCAAAGCTCAGGATTAAAAAAGATATTTTTGTTGTTAATATTTACTACCTACTACCTACTACCTACTACCTACTATCCTTTATTTGCCCAGGATAAAATTATTGCCATCGTGAATAAGGATATAATTACACAAAAGGATCTGAATGATTTTGTCAATTTTATGCGCGTACAGTTAGCAGCAGAGTACCAAGGGGAACAGTTAGAAACCAAAATACAATCCATGAAATTAGATTTACTGGACAAGTTAATTGAGGACTGTCTTATTTTGCAGGAGGCAAAAAAAGACAATATCAAAATAGATCCCGATAGGATTAAAGCAAGAATTAGCGAAATAAAAAAACATTATGGTTCGGATAGCGAATTCCAGAATTCTCTGGCTAAACAGGGTTTGGTACAGGCAGACATAGAGGAAAAAATAAGAGAACAAATGCTTATGTATATTGTCATTGATGAAAAGATAAAAAGCAAAATTATTATTAAACCGGGTGAAGTCACAGATTTTTATCAGGAAAATACCGGCAAATTCATATTGCCCGAACAACGAGAGTTTGCGTCCATAACTATTGATAACGGAAGTAAGGCTTTTGAGGTTTTTGATAAGTTAAAAGGCGGCCAAGAATTACAAGAGGTAGCAAATGGATACTCGCTCACCATAGATAAACTCAATAGTGCTAGGGCCGGGCAATTAAGAAAAGATATTGAGGAGATTTTGTTTAAAATGAATATAGGCCAAATTTCAGCTCCCGTTAAAATTGAAAATAATTATTATATTTTTAAATTGAATAATATAATTCCTCCCCGGCACCAAAATTTATCTGAAGTACAAGATGAGATCTATGAGATGCTATTTAATAAAAAGATGCAGGAGGCATTAACGAAATGGTTAGATGAACTGAAAGAGCGCTCCTACATCAAAATCTTATAGGGCTTCACAAAAATCAATAATTTATGATTACACTGATTAAAAATCAGATTACGCAGATTAAATTTCGACGAAGACATCTGTGTAATCTTTTTAAAATCTGTGTAATCAACAGCCCCAGAACGAATTTCCTGAAGGGCTGTAAAATCTTACAGAATTAAAGAATGCACAGACTAAAATATAAAATTAGAGTTGGCATAACTATGGGTGATCCGGCAGGTATAGGGCCGGCAATTATCCCGAAGGCCATAAAAAAACTTAAAGGTTTAGCGGATTTTGTAATCATCGGTGATAAGTGGGTATTTGATCAGGTATCAGGTATCAGGTATCAGGTATCAGGTATGAAGTTTATTGATTTAAATAATGTTAGTCATAAAAATTTTAAATTTGGTAAAGTTAAGGCAGAATACGGCAGGGCATCCGTAGAATATTTAGATAAGGCAATAGAATTAATTAAAAATAAGGAGATAGATTGCCTGGTTACTTGTCCTATTTCTAAAGAGGCGATAAACTTGGCGGGCTTTAAAGGATTTTCTGGTCACACAGAATATTTAGCCCAAGTTACAAAGGCAAAATATTTTGCCATGATGTTATTAAATAAAAAATTAAGGTTTAGTTTGGTAACTCGCCATATCCCGTTAAAAGATGTTCCTGCGCAATTAGAGCCAGATAAAATATATAAAACTGTTCTTTTAACTTACCGGTCTCTAAAAGAATTATTTTTAATCAAAAATCCCCGAATAGTAGTATGCGGCTTAAATCCTCACGCCTCTGATAACGGTCTCCTGGGGGAAGAAGAAAATAAAATTATTAAGCCGGCACTGATGCGCCTTGGCGAAAGCATAAGAAATATCGATGGACCACTGGCAGCCGATATAGCAGTCTTAAAGGCAGCGCAAAAAAAATATGATTGCATAATTGCTATGTATCATGACCAGGCGCTAATCCCTTTGAAGATATCAGGCGCCGCATATACGGGCGTAAATCTTACGTTGGGCCTGCGGTTTATAAGGACTTCTCCCTTACATGGAACTGCTTTTGATATTGCGGCAAAATTTAATACTCCGCGGCCTAAAACCGCGCCCTTTAGGGCGCGGATAAGTTGTGGCCGCTTGAGTATTCCGCCCTTAAGAACCCCGGGCTTTATTGCGGGAGGGCTCCATTTAGCCAATGCAACTTCATTAATTGAAGCAATCAGGCTCGCAGTAAAATGTCAGTTAAACCAAAAAAAAGGTTAGGCCAGAATTTTCTCTTCGATAAAAACATACAAAGAAAATTAATTGCATCCTATAATCTAAAGGCTTGCGAACACGTATTAGAGATAGGTGCCGGATACGGCGAATTAACTAAACTGATTGCTCATAATGTGGTTTTTGTTTATGCCCTGGAGATAGATTCCGAATTATGCAAGATTTTAAGGGATAATACTCAAGGGTATTCGAATATCGAAATAATTAATCAGGATATTTTAAGATTTAATTTAAAAAGATATTTCAGGAGATTTAAAAATAAAATAAACCCCGCTCTTTCCGCTACGCAGAAAGACTACCTAAGCAGAAAGGGCGGGGTAAAGGTGGTAGGGAATATCCCTTATTATATTACTACACCTATCATTGAACACCTCTTAAAATATCGCGATAAAATTGAAACCGTTTTTATTACCGTACAGAAGGAATTCGCTAAAAGGATAGTTGCAAATGCCGGCTCTAAAGAATACGGTTCTTTTAGCTGTTTTGTGCAATATTACAGCATTCCCAAAATACTCTTTTTTATAAAAAAAAATAGTTTCCTACCAATTCCAAAAGTAGATTCTTGTCTTCTTGAGTTAAAGATAAGACAGGTTCCGGCAGTAATTGTGGAAGATGAGAAATTATTTTTTAAAGTAATTAGAGCGGGTTTTAATAAAAGAAGAAAGACTTTAAGAAATAGTCTCGATGGCATCGTTCCTTTACAAAAGCTCCATGAGTTTTTTAAGAAATATGACATAGATATTAATATACGGCCTGAAGACCTTACTCTGCAAGATTTTGCTCACCTGACAAATATAATATAAAAAAGGGATCGGTCAATACATTCTTACCCCCCTGGGCCAAAAAAGAAGTGTAATGTTCTAACATAGTATCCAGGTCCACAGCGGGGGTCATTAATAGCCGTTTATCTAAGT
>Ga0315279_10000159_pt1 | contig 145545 bp, 110 predicted proteins | sample YL17G06_20_MG_FD_203694 | JGI IMG/M metagenome (GOLD analysis project Ga0315279, IMG submission 203694) | Sediment microbial communities from Yellowstone Lake, YNP, Wyoming, USA - YL17G06_20 | ecosystem: Environmental > Aquatic > Freshwater > Lake > Sediment | place: USA: Wyoming | collected... | reverse complement strand
AATGGTGCAGCAGGCCGTCCAAGTGGATCCCGTTCCGTACCAGGCAATTGTCAAGCATGTCCGAGACCATAGAAAAGCCCACCACAATGTGTAGGGGGTACTTGAGTCAAGTAAATACCCCCTTACGTCAAATCCAACCACACGACCCGGAGCCAGTTCAGTGACAGTGGTGTCACCACCGGTAAAACCACCATAGTGGTCAAACATCAGAACGCCGGCCTCATATATTATCTGGTCGCCATTCACGGCGACGGCGTACTCCAGACCAACATCGGCCCCTAACGCCTCACCGTAAGCCCAAGTCGCCCATGAACCGCCGGAGGTATTTGGGCCCATCATATATTGCTGCGCGACATCATAAACTCGCAACCAGCCGGTGCCGCCTTGAGCATTGCCCTGGCTGTAAATCTCAATCCTGTCGCTGGCATCCCATTTTAGGTACTCATCGCTGGGCCAAAGACCTCCGTCCTTGACAATCACGGCGACATAAATCCTGCTTGTATCGGGGTTCCAACGCAGAGCATACTTAGCCCAATAAACATCAAAAGCATTGCCGTAATAAATCTTATCCAACGGCACCCACTGAACGCCCTCAGACCACTCACTCAGGTCGCCGTCGACGACAACGCTACCCATCGGTATCTCCATTGCGGCCAGCTTCCAGTGCCCCGCAAGTATGGCGAAATCAGTTAGATCAACATCTCCATCGCCATCAATATCCGCCGGCTTGGGTAAAGGATAGTGATAGCCTATATCTACAATGCCGGTGTCGGCCACATTATCAGTTCGCGTTGTAAATCTATCCATACCCAGATTAACAGTTAAATCGCTTCCTGCATCTACGCACGGACTATCCACCGCCTGCCCCGCCGTAATTTGGCTTAAATGGTAATCGCCGTTAATCCAGACGGCATTTGGGTCATTCGGCTCAACAACAATGTTCGGGTCATTCACATGCGTCCAACAACCTGGCCTTACAAATAGAGGATCGGTCTGGCTGTTTCCCATGTCCCAAATTAGGTTTGATCCCTGCTCAACATATACACCCAAAGAGCGGGCTTGTATAGAACTGTACATAACTTGCAGAGATGAAGGAAAGCAGTTTCCTCCAGAGTTGCAGTAAGTCTCCAAGGCGATTTCGCTACCATGTGGCGCACTATTTCCCCAAACGATGCTATTGATAAGTACTGGATAGCCCGGGTCTAAGTCTCCACGCGTGCAAAATATACCGCCACCTTTTCGGGCAGCCATATTGCCGGTTATCGTACAGTGAGAGATGACCGGCCAGGCGTGCCTGTCAAGGTATAAACCACCACCAGAACTCAGGCGACGACTTGCGTTGCCTGCGATTAGGCAGTTGCGCAACGCGAAGACGCCATATCCGGACAGATCAATCCCTGCACAGCCATATCTATTCGTGATATTTCCAGTAACCCTACAATCGGTTATGGCAACTTCACCGTTTGAATAGCACTTAATGCCTCCATAATGGTCGCTCTGGTTTGCTGCTATCACGCATCGCGTAATAGTGTAATTCTTGCCACTAATGCGTATGCCGGGCCCAACGTTACTCTCAATGAAACAGTCTGAGATAACACTGTAGGTAGCATTATCCTCAATACCACCACCCTGATTCCTGCAAATAGTACAGCCCGCCACAGTGAGTTTCCAGCCGCCGGCATCTATGGCGCACCCGGGGGAAGTCGGATCACCGTTGGTATTACCCAAGAGCCGGGAGTCCCTAAGTTCAAGAGCGGATGCTCGGGACCATAGCGCCGTTCCCCAATTTGCATGGTTATCATCGAATGTACAATTGCTGATAGTATGTGCACCGCCGCTGATATATAAGGCACCACCGTAACTGTCCCATCCACCCTGAAGGCCAGCCATGTTGCCGCTAAACACAGAGTTACTCATAGCCATGTTTCCCCCGTCGATGTACATACCTCCGCCGAGAGCGGTTACAAATGCTGTCTCGGACCAGGCGTCCGCTTTGTTGTTATGAAACTGCGAATCGACCACAGTACCTGAAGAACAGTAGATGCCACCCCCAAATGACCAACTCCCTATGGGACCTCGTCCACCTCTGCCAGCGGTATTACTGCTGATCGAGCACTTGCGCATTTTTAGCAGGGAAGACTTGTCGCAGAAGATGCCCGCACCCTTGCCTCCTGCACCGACGCTTGCTGCGCCGCCAGCGTATCCTCCCTGACCTGTGGTATTTCCGGCAGCGACGGAGTCTTCTATATCGAGCACGGAGTCATTCCTACATGCGATTCCGCCGCCGTATCCACCGTCACCGCCATATGTGTACCAAGAGGACGAGGGGCTATAACTGTAGCACGCAGGGCTTCCTGCACCACCATTGCCTGTTGTGTTCGAGCTTATCAGGCTTGATATCACCCTCACTGAACTCTGCGATAGATAGATACCGCCGCCGTCACCGCCCCGCTGTCCGGGAGTTGTCGGGCACGAACCTGGCAGACCGTCAAGCGTTGCATTCTTCTGGATACAACATTTGTAAAGCGTGATTTCACTGCCTTCACAGTAGATTGCTCCCCCAATGTCAGCCAAACCGTTGGTAATTGTCAACCCGGACATCGTCGCTCCAGAGCATCCTTTCAGATAGAATCCCCTCCCCTGTCCTTCACAGTCGATGATCGTCGCCGCAACTACGTTGGGATCGTTAGGGTCGATACTTTGAACAGTAATAGTCTTGCCTTTGAAGTCAATGTCGCGATTGCCGTCGCCCGTGTATGTGCCGGGAGCAATGATGATCGTGTCGCCATCTACGGCTGCATCTATTGCTGCCTGGACTGTGGGATACTCGCTTGGCACAAATCGATCTATTGCTGAAGAAATCGAAGCAAAAATCAGAAACGCCGCTACGACAGACAAGCTCGCCAGCCACCCGCGCATTTCCGTTCCTCCATTCAATTGAGAGCCGCCACGTCCCAAAGTCCCGCAAGTATTTACTATATGAGTATACCACCAAAGCGGGAGAAAATCAAGAACGGCGTGTACTTGATCCTGGATTCTCAATCCCCGCTCAAGCATCGGGCCTGCGGCATCGAGCAATCCAATAGTGAAGATCGGGCGGGATTTTGGTAACTCAGCTATTCGACTGTTGGCAGGCCGGCGAGGGTCTTTTGCACCTGGTCAGCATAGATGCTGCCAGGATACAAATTGATGAAACTGGTCAGAATTGCCCTGGTTTCAACTAAAAGTTTTTTCTTGAGTTCTAAATTTTTCTCGTCCTGCTGGGTCCACTGGCGGCGCTTGAGAAGCCCCAATTCATACAGTGCCTGCATTGCCCCGTCGCTCGGCTGGAATTTTTCATGCAGATCTTTCAGCTTTTCCGCCCTGGTTTGCTCGTCGGCAATGAGTGTGGTTTGGGCCAGCAAAATATTGTCCCGCAGAGGATCGGCATCGCTGATCTGCGCGAGTATTCTGCTCAAGCGCCAGGAATAGTCCTGGCCGTGAGGGTCGAGCATTACGAACTCGGCCAAACGCTTTCGGGCGGCCGGGTCTTGTGTTTGATTCTGCGGGCTTATCAGCGTGCGGGTCTGACTTATTATTCGAGCCAGATCGGTTAGTTTCAACTCCGTCATTATCGAATCGGAAGGCTCTCGAAAAGTACTCAGAAGTGTTTCACCGGCACCCGGCTCTTTTTCGATCAGTTTGAGTCGTTGCGCAGCCATTTCCTGTGCTTCGGCAAGAATTTTGTCGGCCTCAGCAAATCTGCCCAGACCAGCCCAAAGCATTGCGACACGCCATCGTGCCTCCAGCGATTCCGGGGCATTTGCGAAGTCCCGGTACAGCCTATACCAAAACTCTGCAGAATGTTCCTGCGGACGGTCGCTGTAAAAATGCAAAACTTCCTTTTGTCCCAATAGACTGATGTCAGGCGAGTACTCGCCGAGCAGCGCCTTACAGTAAAGCGCAATGGGCATTCGCTTGCTTGTGGAGCGTTTTTTTATCCACTCCGCATACAAAAACATGGGCATCCACTGGGGTCTGGGCGGATTCATAAATAGTTCATACCGCTGATTGAGCCATTGCTTTTTTTCCTGATACTTTATCTGGTCGGATACGGCGAACCAGCTCGGCCACCGGTCATAGCTTAACTGAATCTGGATTTCCTTTTTAAGCTCTTCCCGCAGCGGTATGGGCTCGGTAGGGTAGAAAAAACCTTCCAGATACCTTCTGACCGCGGGGTCTGTAATAGTCTTGTCGAGCGCCTCGCTTATGCTGTAGTCCCGAAATTCGATGACGTTTTCAGGATTATTTTCGGCCACGTAAAATTGATAATCCAGCTCGTTAAGTCCGATTTTGGCTTCAAAGACGATGCCCGCCACCAAAAGTGTGGCAGCCGTGAATATCAAGACCAGGCTCGGCCGGTACCGCGTGTAATGGCCCACGGCCAGAACCTCCGCTGCTATGGTCAGGCTAACCAGCCACGCGCAAATCCACGGAGCAAAAGAAAACCCCCACTTAGTGGGTTCTACGCCTCTTGCGCCGCCGAAATACGCCCAGTACAAAAGCTGCGGAGCTATGCACAAAGCTATCGCTACAAAGCGGGAGCGAAAACGAAGCGGACGACACGCCGCTCCAAAACAACTTGCCAAAAGGCAAACGGCAAAGCCCGGCAAGTTGGCTAAAAAAAACACCTCCAGTATGAATATAAGGCTGTAGTGAAAGCTCAGAAGCTGCGATGTCAACACCGGAACCGCCGCCATAATCCCCATAAGCAGACCTAAGACAAAAATCTGCCAGGGGTATTCAAATATGCTTGCGCCTGTCATAATAAAACGGTCCAGGCGCCAATTTGGGCCAGCTTCGGGGTTAAATGACCAGAATGAACCCGTAACGATTCTTGACCAGAAGAAGCAGCATAAGCCGAACACTATGACCGCAAGCAGCCAGCATATCAGGACGTTCTTGTGGCTGTAGTGCAGCGTGGGCCCAACCGTCATAAAAGACTTCGAGACCACCTTCGGCAATTTCGAATTGTCAGCCATAGCTCTTCTGAATTCTAATACTACAGCGCACCTAACCCGGTGCTATGAGCGTTGTAACTTACTTCTTTATAAGGACTTAAAATTCTAAATTCTAATATCGAAATTCTAAACAAATCCAAATGACCGAAGTCGAAAACTTCCCTGACGAAAGACACAATTGAAAGCAACTACCCTGCTTCAACAGCGGTAGCCGTTTGGGTCATTTGAGATTCGAATTTGTTTAGGATTTAGGATTTCGTGCTTAGGATTTTTCCTGCTACGTCCCTTCACCGCTGCTAGCAAGATAATCAACCTGTTCGGCGGTAAGCGTATCTATCTCGATCGACATCGACTTCAGCTTGAGCCTGCTTACCTGCTTTTCTATCTCGACAGGGACATCATGGACCGCGATAGCAAGTTTACTCTGGTTTTTTACTACATATTCTGCTTCCAACGCCTGGGTTGAGAAGCTCATATCCATAACGCTCGCCGGGTGCCCCTCAGCCGCCGCCAGGTTAATCAACCGCCCCTCAGCCAGCAGATAAATCCGCCTATTATTTTTCAAAACATATTTGTCGACATGATTTCGGATGCGGCGAGTCACCTTTTTGCTGAGCTTTTTCAGGATAGGTATATCAATCTCCACATTGAAATGTCCGCTATTGGCTACCACCGCTCTATCTTTCATCACGCGGAAGTGCTCAGCTCGTATAACATTTTTATCGCCGGTCAGTGTCACAAACAATTCGCCTACCCTCGCCGCCCGTCCCATGGGCATTACTTCAAAACCGTCCATAGCTGCTTCCAAAGCCTTGATTGCATCGACTTCTGTAACGATAACGATGGCTCCCATTCCTCTTGCTCGCATTGCAAAGCCACGCCCGCACCAGCCGTAGCCAGCCACCACCACTTTTTTGCCGGCCATCAGAAAACCTGTCGCCCGAATAATGCCGTCAACTGTCGATTGGCCGGTGCCGTAGCGGTTGTCAAATAAATATTTGGTTGCAGCGTCATTCACCGCGATAACGGGAAACTTCAACTTGCCGGCATTTGCCAGTGCCCGCAGACGAATTACGCCCGTGGTGGTCTCTTCCATACTGGCAATAATCCGCTGGGCGTCTTTTTTTCTGTGGGTGTGCAGCTCATTGACGAGGTCCGCGCCATCGTCCAACGTAATGACCGGCTGATGGTCGATGGCGGCGTTTATGTGCCTGTAATAGGTGCTGCGATTTTCCCCACAGATAGCAAACACCGGTATTTGGTAGTCCTTCACCAGCGAAGCAGCCACGTCGTCCTGGGTGCTGAGCGGATTGGACGCGCACAACACGACATTGGCCCCTGCGGCTTTGAGTGTCCTGGCAAGATTAGCCGTCTCAGTGGTTATGTGCAGGCAAGCCGAGACATTCTTGCCCTTTAGCGGCTTTGTCTTTGCGAACCGCTTGCGTATCGTCGCCAGAACGGGCATATCGTTATCAGCCCACAGAATTCGCTTTTTTCCCTCAGACGCCAACGATAAATCTGCTACATCGTATTTCATCTATCAGCCCTTTCCATTCCACAAGCTCGGGACAAGTCAAGAAGCAAACAAGATCATGATTGTAAAGCCGACCGCTCAACTTTGCAATCTTTTGTTCCCGCAAATGCCGGTGCAGGATGCATGACAAGATTGTTGGTAAAAATTGGATACGAAAACGTATGTCATTTCGACCGAAGGCCCACTATGAGTGGGCCGGAGTGGAGAAATCTGCTTTGAAAGTAGACCTCTCCGCTCGGCCCTTCGACTTCGCTCAGGGCAGGCTCTTATGGCCTCGGTCGAGGTGACAAAAGGAGACCCACTATTAAGGATTGTGATAATAGACAATGAACTAACCTCTCTTTACCTACAAACATGACATGCACCCGCAGGTGTAGGTGACAGTGGGCCTGTGTCTACAGGGCGCGTGCGCAGAGTCCCCGGTTATTGTCAAATTTTTCCCCCCTGTGTCGAGAAAGATAGGCAGGAATCCCGTAGAAAGAAGATTTTCGTTTAGCCACGCGATCCTTCGACCAGGCTCAGGACAGGTTTATCGCGGGGGTTGGTCGCCCCATTCGGCAAGCTCAGGGCAGGCGTGCCGGCGACGGCTAAACTTAACTAACGCCTCCTTGGCCCTGGCTGCTGCATATTATACATCTCGTCCATCATCATATACTCCTCCTCCAGACCTTCATATCCTTCCATCATGGTCGGGCGTTTTCTGGCTGCACCGATACGGCTATCCCAATCTCTAAAAGGTTGGGGTGGCTCTCTTTGCGCTTTTTGGATCTCATAGAACGCCGCCACCAACTGCTCAGGCCAATTGCTCGCCTTGACCGGCATGTGCTCTATATCCATCCCGTCATAGGTGTAGAGCACATCATGATAGGGTCTGGGACGCAATTGTCCCGGACCTGCCCAATCATTCACCGCTACTGCATCCACTAACACCGCTCCCGTGCCGTAATCTATAATCTGCGGCACCACGGGCTTGTCTTTCAGCAGCATCGGGGCACCCATAGTAAGAGCAAGTCGACGGTCCTTGATGCGGTCATCCTTCTTTGGAACTTCAGTCTCCACAACCTTACCGATGACTTCACCCGGCTTTACCCGAAACTCCTGACTGTGCCAGTACCCTAAAACATATCTGGAAACCTGCACAGTGACGGTCTTAGCCGCTTCTTGTATCTCATTAGCAAAGAAATAAAGTCTTGCCGGAATGTGCACAGCTTCGGTTACGTTTGAGAAATTACTCCATAATACGGCCTGGTTCTTTTGCGAGTCATCTTGTTTGCCTGATTGACCCGCACCGGGGACCGGATTAAAAACGCCCAATCGAATTCTGTATCGGTAGGTCTTCGCGGGCCCCACCGTATCATCATGTGCCCAGAATACCAGCGGCTCACGCATCTTAGAAAGGTCTGTCCTGCGCGTAAGCAGAACATCATCATATTCATAATAGACATCACCTGAAGAGGGTCCGGCGGGAATGCCTCGAGGATTCAACAGATAATCTGCCTGGAGGTCACTGGGCTCACGGGTTCTGGACCTTCCTCGGCGGTCTCTTTCGTCATAGGCGCCGGTCTGCCCGTAGAGTCCGGAATCATCATAAACTCCTGGGCCCCGACCTGTCGTGGTTCCACGATCAGTTCGGCCTCTTGGGCGTCTTTCTCCTCTTGTGCCGGCCAAGCCTTCCTGACCCTGCGACCCCGGATATATTCCGCCACGCCCGGTTATTGTACCAGACCTGGTCGGACTTGGCCGAGTTCCGCCTGGCTGTGTTCCACCTGGCTGTGCTCCGAATACACTGCCACGCCTATCTTCGGGCCTCTGCCCAGGCTTACGCTCGTCCTCTTTCTTTTTCTCATCCTGAGCTTTGCGTTTATCTTCCAGCTTTTCTTTTCGCAGCATGTCCTCGAACTTCTTGTGCAGTGAAGGCGGGAACCACTCGACATCTGCCGATGCAATCTGATAGGCCATCGGCTGCAACAGATCCATCCTCACATCAGGATTATCAAACTGAAGCAGTTGCACTTTCACTCCGCCGGCCGGCAGATTCCCGCTGTCTTGTATAGCTTCAAACATCTGTCTTCGAGTCTCAATTCTGGCACGAGGTACAACCTGCCAGTTGCCCCAACTGCCGTCCTGGAGCAGTTCTTGTCTCTGCAACTGCACCGCAGCAAAGACAGGATTTGCCAGGCATGGGTCGCGCCATTCTATCGGAACATCCGCCCCTGCAAAAGACCTGCGAAACTCGTCATATAACGCTGCGACGTTATACTTTCCTTCGACCGTAACCAAATCAACATCGTTTGGCTCACTGTTACTCTTATCGTAGACCTTCTGCTGAGTAATCGGCACGATAGGCACGTAAGCCGCCGCTCGGATGTGCCCTGCTGCCACATCCGTGACGCCACCAACCTCAGGCAGCTTGTATGGCGCTCTGCCGGCTAATGCTGTGGAACTATTGTAAGGCAGCGGCAGGGACAGACTCGTGTTGACATCTCGTATCGAACAGGCCATCATCGCCAGGAAGCTGCTGACGCGAGGGTCAGCCGGAGGCGCAGCAGTCTGAACCGTCGTAACCGGCTGCTTCAAGTCGAACTCTACCTTCTGGGCCAGCGTCCTGATGTAAGGGTCGATTTCACCCGGACTAAATTGTTTGTTGTCGTAAGGGACGATATTGGGGCTGAAAAGAACGAACGTCTTGAACAGCCAGATACACACCAGCCCCACCGCACCCAGAACTACCTTCTCGATATGCTGTTCGAAAAAACTGCCGACTTTTTTAACTATCGGATTCATGTTTGGCGTCTCTCATTCCAACTTTATGCCGTTTTCAGGTTTCTTTGCTTGTTATCTTATCGTTTGCCCGTTTGGATTTCCGCCTTCAGCTCGTCTTTGATCGCTTGCGGCTTGATCGCTTCGTAGCCAGCCTTGTTAAAGGCGTACTCGCAAATCAAATCCAGCTCCACCCCGGCATCGTCACCATAGCGATAGTAGTAGTGGTCTTGACCTTCAGGGTCAACTGCCTTGACGCTGCTTTCCAGAATCGTTATCTGATTATGCTTGAAGGTTTGCTCCGGACCGTCGCCCATAGGATACCCTGTGAACTTGTGCTGCTTGGCGCTGCAAAGTTCCTTCATAAACGGCAGAACCGCGTTTGCACTAACTACCATCCGGACCCGGAAATGTATTACGTCAACGTAGTCGTCGCAATACCTTTGTGTGCAGGGCACAATAAGCGCATCTTCAACCGAACGCACATAACGGGGCTTCTCCGCAGTATCTGTTTGCTTGCTGCTCCTTCTAAAGCCTACATAAGGGCCCCTGCGCCTGGCGTCGCCCATGCTGAAACTCACGTTCATAAGCCGTTTGACCGGCGAAGTGAACACGCTTGTCGAGCCGGAATTCATAGACTTAACTGTATCCATAACATCTTCGATGACCCAGTAACCTAATTGCCAAAACCAGCAATCTTTGACTGCCTCGCCTACGCCCGAATACTTATACGTCCCCCAGAATTCATATCCGCTTAGACCGGTCGCAAGAGCGTAAACGGACGCGGATTTGGCTCTCTCACGGCAAATCTCTTCTATTATTGTGCGGTTGATCTCAGCAGCCTTTCCAAAGCCATACGCGCCGTAGTACGGCGTTGCACGAGAAGATCTGCTGTATAGGGATGGCCGCGCGACTCCTACCCCTGCGCGTGCGCCGGTAGGCGACTGCTGCAGAGCTCTGTCCAGCTCGGCCTCGTTTGGAGGCCCACCGCTTTTCGCCTCGGCCAGCAGCCGGTCCACCAGCTCACGAAACCGCTGACCATACTTGTCAAAAATCAAGGTAGAAGAGGAGCGAGCATTCGGGTCAAGAAATATTTGGTAACTTAGAAGCTCTCTCTGAGTGGTTTGCTGTGCCAACAGAGCTACTTGGTTGGCATCCTGTGCATATCGCTCGTAATGTTTTTCCTTCTGCTCCAACTGCTCGCGCGGAACAACTTCTATGCTCCGGACGCTTCTTCCCTTGCCAACGCTGTCACTTTCAATTTGCTGCTTGAGCCTGCCGCTGAGCAACTGGTTCGGAATAAAAAGAACTATGCCCGCAAGTGCTATTCCAATCGGCAGCAACAGCGACGAATTAGTCCTGATAACGCTCAGTTTCTTTATAAGGTCTTTGAAACTCGGAATATTCATTCTTGGCTCACCAATCTGCTAAAAATCTACCTCTACTGACTTTCTTTTGGTCCGCGCAGAAGTACTAGTAGTAGTACTAGACGTAGTGCTCGGACTAACAGCGGCTTGCGGACGCAGCAGCGTCGCAGTCGTAGGACGCTCGGGCGATGCCGGCGCATCTTTCCAGACGAACTTGGCATTAAGGACAAACCAATGGTCGTTGATGTCATACATAGGCTTTCCGCGGTCCAGCTTTGGCTGTCCATACTCGTCTAACACGGGCATTTTGCCAATAACTTCTTTTGTCATTGGATCCAGCAGAATCCTTGTGCCCGTACCCATAAGCTCGGGGCCTTTTGCTGGGAATTTGACATCTACAATGCCCACGCCCGGCGGCACCCCCGTCTCCAAATCTACATCCTCAATGCGCAGCTCAAAATGGTTGACGTCGGTTCGCTCGTACAGCTTAAACGGGCTGTTGCCATCAGCGACCATCTCATCCAGGTGCAAAAGCCGAGTGACAAGACCCCATCTACTCCGCTGATTGTCGACGCCCACAGGATCAAGCAATTCACCCAGGCTCTTGTACGGGCTGTAGCCGACCATAGTCACGACAAATCCGGATTTCTTTTCCTCTTTTTTGGCTGCCGCCGCCATCCACGCGGGCGCATACGGGCTCACGCTGCCACCCTCGCCCATCATTCCGTACTCTTCCATCATCATCGTGTAATCCTCGCCCATCATTTCCTCCTCGCCTGTCTGTACGGTAGCGCCCCTTCTCATCGTGGCAGTAACGCCGAATTTCGCCTTGGCAAGGTTATCCGAAAAGTAAGCAGACATCTCTGTCACGAATATCTGTCTTCGCTCCTTGCGAGGAATTCGCACAATCGCCTCTACATCACCTTTGCCAAAGGCCTCGTAGAGGTCCTTCTGCTCCGGATTGGTACTAGCATTAGGTAAGACCGACAGTAGGGTCTGCTGAAGCTCTGGAACGACCTGACGATACTGGAAAGGCTTACATGCTTTTTCTATTTCTTCTTTATAGTTGGCACTTTTACTGTCCAGCTCTTTGATCTTGTCGCTGATGCCCGCAGCCTGGTTCACTATATGGCCAATCTCCTGTCGGACTGCGCCATTCTTTGCATAGCCAACTTTGTCCAGAGCAGTCCTGGCCAGCGCCAGCAGCGAGATCATAAGCAGTAGGCACGCGGCGGCGATAAAATATCTGCGTTTGCCGGCCCAGGCCATTGATCGCACGATGCTACGCGGCAGAAGATTGCTTTCAATCCGGCCAAGGCCTAGAACCTGCAGAGCAAGGCCATAGACCACTCCAAAATCGCAGACGTTTTCATGGAACTTTGCTGCTGAAAGCCCCGGGCCCATCGCCAGCCTCTTAAATGCGTCCGGCCTTTCCACCGGCATCTGCAAAGTCTGCTGCAAATACTTCAGCAAGCCTCGTAACTTTGTCCCTCCACCGACAGCGATAAGTTGGGAGAATTTGGCATTTGGATTGGCGCTGGTATAAAACCCTAGCGACCGCTGAACCTCAGAAGCCAGGTCCGTAAAGACAGGCTTCATAGCTTGAAATATCTGCCGGGCGTACTTGCTCATCGGCGCCGTCCGCTTTAATTTTTCAGCCTTCTCAAAGTTGAGCTTAAATGTGTCAGCTATCGCCTTGGTAAAAGTATTGCCGCCCATCAAAATACATCTTTGCCAAACCGTTGATTTCGTACAGACGACCAGGTCGGTGTTTTCTGCGCCGATATTAAGGATAACAACCGCTCTATTATCGGAACCAAAAAGATCAGGCCGGTCATAGAACAGGTAGTTGTATATCGCCATTGGCGCCATTTGGACATAGCTAACCTGCAAGTCCTCTCTGCTAAAATGCTCCAACGCAGAGTTGACCACCTCGTTCTTAATTGCAAAAATGCCTACCTTCTTTTCAGCACTGTCGGCTTCTGTCATCAACTGCCAGTCCCACTGAACATCGTTGATGTCAAAGGGAATCTGCTGGACTGCCTCGAACCTGACAATCTCAGGAATCCGCCTCTGCTCAACGGGCGGCAGATTTACAAAACGTGCAAAACTGTTCTGGCTCGGCACAGAAATGACCAGCTCTTCGTCTTCACCCAGCTCGTTGCGCTGCAGAAACTGGCGCAGACTCAACGCGATCAGCTCATCTCGCTCAGCAGGTTTTATACCGCCTCCGGAAAGAACTTTGCCGTGCTGAATATTGTCGAACCCTATCACCTGCGCAACACCGCCGACAACCGCCAAATGTAGCGCTTTAAGCGAATTATTGCCCAAATCTATTGCCCAAACTGCGTCCGTTGGCAACGCCATGACAAACCTCCCGTTTTACCAGACTGCGCTCGATTAACTTGTATAGAGGCATCGAAAACTATAAATTATTGTATCATATTATGACAACTTTTTCTATCGATACTCTTGGCTGTAAAGTTAATCAATACGAAAGCCAGCAGATTCGGGAGCTGCTCGAACGCCTCAGCCTTAAGCAAGTCCTGACGTCCGAAAAACCCGACCTCGTAGTCATCAATACCTGCTGTGTGACCCACACCGCTTCGGCAAAGAGCCGACAATACATTCGAAAAGCCCAAAAACTAAGCCCTGACAGCACCATTGTCGTATGCGGCTGCTTACCCACCGTCAAAATAGGCGAACTGCATAACCCGGATGAAAGCATCCACCTTGTCAGGCATCGAAGCGACCTTGCCGCTACGCTGCTACGAATAGTCATCCGCGAAACCATCGCCCCAAACTCCCAAGCCCAGCAGCGTCACCCAGACTCCACGATTAAATCAGAAAACGTCTCTAAAGTCAAGTGTAAAAACGAGTTGCCTTTTTCCGCTACCCTTAAGCCACTAAGCTCATTCAAGGGCCAAACCCGAGCTTTTCTTAAGGTTCAAGATGGCTGTGATGGATACTGCACCTATTGTATTATACCGCAGGTTCGCCCATTTGTTCACAGCAAATCCGTCGCAGCCATCCTGGGGGAAGCGCAGGCCTTTATTAGAGATGCGCACAAAGAAATTGTCGTTACAGGAATTTTTCTCGGCGCTTACGGCCAAAACACCGTCAGGCGAAAAAACTGGCCAAATGGGCAAAATGATAAACTGGAGAATTTACTGGTCAAGCTGGCGGAAATACCCGGCTTGGCAAGGATCAGATTAAGCTCACTTGAGCCGGCTGACGTCACCCCCCGCTTGCTGGACGTTTTCTGCCAGCACCGTAACATTATGCCCCATCTGCACTTATCGCTGCAGTCTGGCTCAAATGCAATCCTGAAAAGGATGCGGCGCCAATACACGGCTGATGAATTCCTGGAGAAGGTCGAGTTAATTAAGTCTGGGCTGGATAGGCCCGCTATCAGTACTGATATCATCGTTGGTTTCCCAGGTGAGACAGACGCCGACTTTGAGCAAACTGTTAAAATAGCTAAAGATGTAGGCTTTGCGAAGATGCACGTTTTTGCCTTTTCGCCGAGGAAAGGCACCGCAGCCGCAGCGATGCAAAATACCCTGGACACCAAAGTTATAAAAGAACGGTCGAAAACGCTGCGTGAATTGGACGCCCAACTCCAAAGAGAGTTCCGCCAGCAATTTATCGGCGAAACCGCAACGGTGCTCATGGAAAACGACACCGACCAGCCGCACGGCCGAGCCGAAAGATACTTCGTAGTCTATCTGAAAAGCCCCGCCCAACCGGTTAAAAGGAACGATCTGGTCGCTGTAAGGCTGATTGAAAATAGCAAAGATGGCGTAATTGGCGAGGCAACCGATTCCGCCGCCGTCTCCCTTTCCGACAGAAAACACGAGCGTGACCGGGAATTGCCGCGAGCAGATCTATCCCTCCCACCCGCGCTTGAATTCCGTAGCCCCGGCGGATAACATAAACTGCTGGTCCCGCAAGCGATTGCTGGGAGCAAATTCCCTGCTCGAAGCTCGCAGTGAAAACCGTACCCAAAGGAATCGTGATTCATGGCCATCGTAACGTTGCGTGATATTCACAAAGCCTTCGGCCCCGAGGTCGTTCTGGATCGATTGAATCTTCAACTCCATCCCTGCGAAAAGGTAGGTATGTTAGGTGCCAATGGCTCTGGCAAGAGCACAATCCTGAAGCTGATCATTGGTAAGATCGATCCGGACATTGGTCAGGTCCTCAAACAGAAGGGCCTACGTATCGGCTACTTGCCACAGGAACCAGCGTTTAGCGGCGACCGTACGGTTTTGCACGAGATGCACGCGGGCGTAGAGCATCTGCTCAGACTCCAACAGGCTATCCATGCCGTCTCTGGCGAAATGGAAAGCCTGACCGGCTCGGAGCTGCAGACTAAGATGAAGCAGTACGACCGCCTGTGTCACGATTTTGAAATCGCCGGAGGGTATGCGTATGAAACCCGCATCTACACTACTCTGGCGGGTCTGGGCTTCGAATCTGGCTCGTATCACGTGATGACTTCGTCGCTAAGCGGCGGCCAGTTGTCGCGCCTGAGCCTGGCCCAAATACTGATGCTCCAGACCGATCTGCTGCTTCTAGACGAGCCTACTAATCATTTGGACCTGCAGGCAACTGAGTGGCTTGAGAGGTTCTTGACAGGCTACAACGGTGCCGCTGTCATCGTCAGTCACGACCGATGCTTATTGGATAAAGTCGTGTGCAAGATTATTGAAGTTGAAAATAAGCAGGCTCACGTGTGGAACGGCAATTACAGCAATTACGTACAGACTAAAGAAACCCTGCGGCTGCAGCAACAGCGGCAATACGTCAAGCGCACCGAGATGGTCGATCGTACTCTGGACTTCATTGCCCGTAACAAGGACCAGGAGGGCATGCGAAAGACGGCTCGCGGCCGGAAGACTCGCTTGAAGCGTTTGCTGAAACAGAACCCTAATTTCCTGGACAAGCCCTCTGAACAGAAAACCATTGGGTTCTCGTTCGGTCAAACCAATCGCGGAAGTAACCTCGTGCTGCGATGCGAGGGACTGAGTAAATCGTTTGGTGATCTGACTCTGTTTGAGGACCTGACATTCGATGTGCTCAGCGGTGAACGTATCGGCATCATCGGCCCCAACGGCACAGGCAAGAGCACCCTCTTACGACTGGCCCTGCGGCAGCTCAAGCCAACTGCGGGCAGCATCCGCCTCGGGCAGAACCTCCGCGTAGGCTATCTTGACCAGCACGGTGATGTGCTGGATCCATCCAAGAGCGTCTTGGATGAGGCCTTCAGCGCCAATCCCAAGCTTTCATCGGAGCAGTTGCGCAATCGGCTTGGCGCCTTTCTCTTCACGGGCGACGATGTGTTCAAACTGTGCGGGGACCTCAGCGGCGGCCAGCGCAATCGTCTGATGCTCTGCAAATTAGTCCTGGCTGAACCCGATGTGTTAGTCATGGACGAACCCACCAATCATCTGGACATCGCCAGCCGGGAGATGCTCGAAGCCGCGATGGACAACTACACCGGGGCGATGATTGTGGTCAGCCATGACCGTTACTTTCTGGACCGTGTTGTGGACAGACTACTGGTGGTTGGCACAGATGCGTTGGGACAGCGCTGCATCGGCAAGATAGAGTTCGTCGGCGTAAAACCCGTGTACACACACTACGCATCGCTGGTTCGCAAGCGTGTAGAGGCCCAGCGGCAGAAACTAAGGTCACGTACTGCCGGTCCCCGAAAGCGCCGGTCCGCCAGTGCAAAGAGCAAGCCCCACGCCAAGACGCCCGAACACCTCAAACGGTTTAACAAATACTCCGCTATCCAGATTGAAGAGCTAATCACCAAGTTTGAGCAGGAGTTGGCCGGCATAAGAGAACGCTTTGGCGATGCGACAATCTATAAGAATCCGCAACGGCTCGCCGAGTTGCAGCAAACCTATGATGCGACGACGGCTGAGATAGATCTCTTGTACCAAGCGTACGAGCGTAGGACACGATAGAACAGGCTCCCATAGCCAAATTTGACCGGGTCTGGAGCGAAATGGGCGATACAGGATTCGGACCTGTGACCTCACGGGTGTGATCCGTGCGCTCTAGCCAACTGAGCTAATCGCCCGACAACATCCTGGAGATATTTTCGATTGTCGATTGTCGATTGTCAATTGCTAATTTCCTCTGCCGGCTGCTAAGCAGGTTCTGTTGACAGCAGATTAACGCGTCCGAGTTTGACGCCCTTTAGACTCAGTATGTTTTCGGCCATCCTGTTGATCTGGCTGACCCGGCCTCTGAGCACAACCACCTCCAGACAATCGTGCTCATCCAGATGAACGTGCAAAGAGGAAATCACCTGCAAAAGATGTGAGGGACCCCGCCTGGCGGCGCAATGCTGCAGGTCTATCAGCCTATCCGAAAGTTTTGTTGCGTGATGGTCGTAGACCATAAATACCGCGGCGACGGCCTTGGCTTGGGGGTTCCTCAGTTGCTCCTGACTTAACCGCTGACGTATCAAATCCCTAATGGCCTCCGACCGGCTTTGGTAACCCTGTTGGGCAATAAGCTTGTCAAATGTCAACAGCAGCTCCTTATCCAGCGACACGCCTATTCGTTCAAGTTCAGGCATTTGTATTTCCTCAATATCCACTAAGGACTACTCTTTGCTCGTTATGTAGATTACCTGCTCGGCAAATAGGTTTGACGCGAATCTTGCCGGGCTGAGGCTGCTCTTAGCCAACGGGATTTTCTTTTCTACTTTCACGCCCAGCCTTTCGCAGAATTGGTCAAAATCCTTTATTGACAGGCAGTGTATATTGGGCGAATCATGCCATCGGAAAGGCAGTTGCCTGGTTACCGGAGCTGCGCCGCGGAACAATAATTGTGCCCGGCAGCGCCAATGAGCGAAGTTAGGAAAGCTCACAATCACCTTTTTGCTCACTCGCAGAAGCTCTTTAAGAACCTTTTCGGGATTTTCTATCGTCTGAACTGTTTGTGACAGGATCACATAATCGAAGCTCTTGTCACCGTAATATGCCAGCCCCTGCTCAATATCCCGCTGAATGATCGGCAGCCGGCGGCAGACGCAATCCAGCACAAGCTCCTGGTCAAGCTCAATGCCCTCGCCCTTTATATTCTTGTCGCGCACAAGATTCGCCAGCAGTTCTCCATCGCCGCAGCCGACGTCGAGCACCGTGCTGTTCGGCTCAATGAGAGATTCTATCAGCTCGTAATCCGCACGCGTCCTGTGCGCCTGCTCGAACCTGCTGAGCTTGCGCATACTCCGTGCGTAACATGAGCACGGCTGCTGCTCGCCTGCCGGGCGGTAGGTAGCCTGCAAGAAGCAGCAAATGAACCTGCCCAGCACTTCCGGCTCTAATAGAAACGCATCGTGGCCGTAAGGCGACGCAATGCAACAGTGACTTACGTCCTTTCTGTTCGCGGCGAGGGCTTCAACCATCGCTTTGGATTGGGCGGGCGTAAAAAGCCAGTCGCTGCTGAAACTGATTATGAGGAATCTCGCCTTAACATTGGCAAAAGCCTCGGTTAGCGAGCCATAGTCCTTTTGGAGGTCGAAATAGTCGGCAGCCTTGCTTATGTAAAGGTAACTATTGGCGTCGAATCTTTCCACGAACGTTTGCCCTTTATAGTCCAGATATGTCTCGACTGCGAACTCCGAGTTAAAGTCATAACTATATTGCTCGGCACTACGCAGCTTCCGCCCGAATTTTTGACGCATTCCCTGTTCAGAAAGATACGTTATATGGCCAATCATTCGGGCGATTGCCAGACCTCTATCCGGCCCTTGTTCTCGGCTGTGGTATTGTCCAGTCACAAAATTGGCGTCTGCCAGTATCGCATTTCGCCCTACCGCGTCAAATGCTATCGCCTGCGCTCCCAAATGGGCAGTGGTAGCAATTGGCATCGCAGCCTTAACAAAATCCGGGTACTCGATTGCCCACTGTAAAACCTGCATCCCGCCGATGGAGCCGCCAATTACCGCTAAAAGATTCTTTATCCCCAGCCTATCGAGCAGCAGCTTTTGGACCTTGACCATGTCGGCGACGGTTATTATGGGGAAATCCAGGCCGTACGGCTTGCCGGTTGCAGGATTTATAGAAGATGGCCCGGTGGTTCCGCCGCAGCCGCCCAAAAAGTTCGAGCAGATGACAAAATACTTGTTGGTGTCGATTCCTTTGCCCGGCCCGACCATGTTATCCCACCAGCCGGGCTTTCTGTCGTCCGGACTATTGTAGCCGGCAACGTGAGCATTGCCGCTGAGGGCGTGACAAATCAAAACGGCGTTATCCCCGGCTTCGTTGAGTCTGCCGTAGGTCTCGTATGCAACGTCAATCGGAGCCAATTTCTTGCCGCACTCCAGCTCCAAAGGCTGCTCCGGCTCCACCAGCCGGACCATTTTTGTCTGGACAATGCCAACTGAGTTTTCTCCGACCTCTGCCATAAGCTAAATAAAAGTATAACCGAACACCTTTCTGTGTACAGCCAAACAGCAGCCGCGTGAAACCGCACGCCCAAGAACCGCGTCCAAATGCTTGCATCTTGAGTCAGGCGCCTTATATTGCTGCGGTGACTTGTCAGTCTGTGGTCTTATTACAGCACGTGGGTTTTTTGTGGATTGTTTTCTGTGTAAATAAACCGGCGCCGGGTGCAAAACAAACCGGTTAAAATTGTCAATTTTCAATTCGCAATTGTCAATTCGTTTATATTACCTCCAGTCGGCGAAGAATAGCCTTTGACCAGCGTGAGCTGCGTAGCTGCGCGAGAATAAAAAACAAGACAATCAATCCCCAATAACCCGTAAACCGCAAGTAGTGAATGACTATGCCAAATATGCCTTCGGGCTTGACCGCACAAGCCTTTGCCAGCTCGTCAGGGGTATAAATCTCGCCGAGAACCATAGGGCCAAACAACTTCTGCCAGGGCAGCAGCAGAACGACCATAACCAGCGAGAGGAAAAACGCCCGAACAATATGGTTTATGCCTCCGAGCCTGCCTACCAGCGAGATTTTCAGGCTGAACAGCAACGTCAGCATGTAAAGCGCAGCCGTCAGCGCAAGCACTCCATTGGCAAAGCTGATCAACCATGCCAAATGCTCGAATGTTATGCCGAATAGGGCGTCAGTTTTTTGCGACAGCTTCTGGACTTCCTGCCCAGTCGCCTGTTGCCCCTGCGCCGGCTGAACTTGCTCCGTGACCGGCTCGGCTGCGGTTTTGCCAACTCCTTTTGTATCTTGAGCCGGGGCGACAGAGAGACTGCCGGCGGTCCGGTCATCAGGTTCCGTGTAGCCCATATTTACCAGCCAAAAAGACCCTTGCTGCAGGAATAAGCAAACTGCGACAATTATAAATAAAAAGTTTTTCCAACCTCGCAGTACGCCCACAGCTTCGAGGCAATCAGTAGTCTCAACCAAATCACTTGCCTTGTCACGGTTTTCATTCATTGCCGAATCTCCCACCAGTCGGGAATTGTCAATTTTCAATTTACGGTTGTCAATTTACAGTAGGATTGTGTTAAGTGCAAGAAATTTGTTCGGTGGCAAAAACTGGGTGTGTGACCAGATTTTATGGCGTCGAACGCAGAAGCACCTGGCAGGCTTGGATCGCCCTGGCCAGGCCAGCCCTTATTGCGGAGATTCTGCTCAACTCGTCAGTCGTTAGTTTGTTCTCTGATGAGCGGTAAATCAATATGAAGCCTAAGGATTGTCCCAGGTCGCCGAGCGGAACGGTAACGGCTGATACCTTACTTAGGCCGACTAAATTGCCCTGCAGGCCCATCGCGAACATATCATCAAGGTTGCACAATTTATTGGCCTTGCAAATTTGCTCTACCAGTTCAGCGGTGAAACAATTCTCCAGGCGATAGTCTTCAAGACCAATCGGCTTTTCGCTTTCGAACGCATGCAACTCAGGGTTTTTTACCACTGATCTCGCAGAGAGCACAGAGAAAGAATTGTTAAAACTTAACTCAGGCTCGGCGATCTCTGCGGTCTCCGCGGTAAAGTCTTTCAATCCACAGTCGGTAGACTGACGCAGAAAGAACGTGACATTGGCGTGGGTGACTTCCTGTTTGATGAGCTTGCTGACGGTATGGAGCAGCTTGCTCAGGTCGGTCAGGCCAATGACCGACTGATAAAAATCCGCCGCGAAGCTTACGGCATTTAGCCTCTCGATGAAGTCCCGCTGCGCAGCAATGAAGTCATTGCAGAGGATATCTATTTTCTTCGCCTGCTTCTTGCGCTGCTTATTGAGCTTACTTACAAGCAGGCGTAGTCTTTTATGTCGCTGCTGGTCCATATTCGGTCCTCTTTAGGTTCGGCACGCGCAGCGACGAGCTTTAGCCATAAACGGCCACTTAAGAACCGCTCTAAAAGCAGCCCTATAAACAATCGCTTCTTAGTTTAGGGTCTTTGCGCAGCCCGGCTGTGTGGAGATGCCGCTCAAGAGTATCACCATTTGCCGCGATTGATTCGGGCGTGTTTTCGGACCTATTGACCAGCAGATCTGGCAATTGGTGCTGGGCCAAATAATATGCCCTATCGTTTTCTGTAGATGATGACCTTGCTCAGCGCGTCCCTGAAGGCCTTTAGCGGTTTTTCCATTGCCGCAAGAGGCGGGTCGGTGAACGTGAGGTCTCCACAACTTGCCTTCCACAAATCAAGCAAGGTTATGACGTTAGCCCTTAGCCGGACGCCGCCAATTCTGCCCCGCTTGCATTCCACTATGCCGTACTTGCCCAGCGTTTGGACGACTTTCTGCAGGTAGCCAAGCGAATAGTTCAGGGCCTTTGCAATTTCTTTGGCCTGGATGAAGTCGGTGGCCTTCCTGTCTTTAAGAAAAAGAATTGTTTCGACCGACATTCCGAAATCTTGATTGAGTTTCACAATTACCTCCTTATAAACGTTACGCTACGTCAGCCAAGCGACGGGCGCTTAGCTGTTCTGGTCTATTTATCACTACCGGAACTTTACGTACGCTCGCGGCAAAGTCATCAATCTCCTCGACTTTCTCGAAGCCCACCACCATCGCATCCACGCAGCCTGCGCTGAGCACATAGCGGACCGACTCATCGCGTTTTTCGATGTTCTGGGCAAACCTGCCTTCGCCGACCAGCTTCATTCCGATCACGGCTTTGCCTTGCTCACGCAGAGCTTTCAGAACTTCTACTACTTTGGGCACTTCCTCAACGCTCTTTACATCCATCTGCACCGCGTATGGATTGATCCTCGCGTGCAGCGAATCGACCCACGGCTCCTTAATACATGCTTGCAGCGCCTCCAGGCCGTGACATGAGACTCCGTGTGCCCGGATCATGCCTTTCTTTTTGAGTTTAGCCAGACTGTCCACGTACGTACCGGCTTTCTCCGGCCAACTTGCTGACGATACGCAGTGCAGCAGTACCAGGTCGACGTAGTCGGTGTTGAGCTCCTTCAGGAATCGCTGCACAACCACTTCGGCATCGGGTCGTTCTTTTTCAGGTATGCCGCCGCCCTGCCACCATATTTTCGATACTATCGCGTAGTCTTTGCGGGGCATCTTCTTGAGCGCGTCGGCCAGAAACGGGTGCGTTCCGTACAGGTCCGCAGCATCGAACAGTCTGATACCACGTTCATAGCATCCCTTGGCCAGCGCCTCGAAGCGTTCTTTGCCCATGCGTGTGTGGTTCGACTGCCTGCCGCCGCCCCGCATACCTGTGCCCAGACCGACGCGAGTGACTTTGATCTTGGTTTTTCCCAGCGGCACTAACTCATACGGATCATAGACCGCACCTTTGCGCTCCTGAGCCAGACTGAGTCTGCTGCCCAGCAATACACCGCCCACGCCAACAATCGACCGGGCTAAGAATTCACGACGCCTCATTTTCATCAATAGCACTCCTTTACCTGACAATACTTCTTGGCAGGTGTGCTCTGCACACCGTAAAAGTTGTTGACAGAATACCGTTGCCGGGGCGATGATGCAAGCCCTTTGCTAGATTTTTCTGCACCTTGTTGGCTGATTTATCCGTAATTGTGGTCTTGCATAATGCCCGCAAAAAGCCTATATATAAGCTGTTATGGCTGAAAATGTACAAAAACGAATCAAGAAGCTGCGCGACCAGATTAGAAGGCACGATTACCTTTATTATGTGCTCAATCAGCCCGAAATAAGCGACCGGCAATACGATAGACTGTTCGCAGAGCTAAAGGAACTGGAACAGGCACAGCCAGGGCTTATAACGCCCGATTCGCCCACTCAGCGTGTTTCCGGCCAGCCGCTCGAAGGTTTTGCCGCCGTCCGACATACCATCCCTATGCTCAGTATGGACAATACTTACAACGCCGATGAATTAAAGGCTTTTGACGAAAGGATTCGCAAACAACTGGGCAGCGAAGATTACGATTACGTTGTCGAGCTAAAGTTCGACGGTCTGGCCGTAAGCCTTCACTACGAAAACGGCCGGCTCGTCACCGCGGCTACTCGCGGCGACGGCGAAGTCGGCGATGACGTTACCGCCAACGTGCGGACTATCAGGGCTGTGCCGCTTGCGCTTTTGGACGGCGGCAAAATGCCGCGGATACTGGAAGTCCGCGGCGAAGTCTATATGCCTACCAAGTCGTTTATCGAGTTGAATAAGCAGCGTGCCCAGACGGGCGAGCCGGTCTTTGCCAATCCGCGAAACGCCGCTGCCGGCTCTTTGAAGCTGCTGGATGCAAGAATCACCGCCGCCAGAAATCTCTCATTCTTTGCCTACGCCACCGGCGAAGTCTCCGAGCCTTTAGCGCAAACGCACTACGAGACTTTACAGATATTCAAACAATTCGGGCTGCCCGTTAACCCTCACAACGCAAAAGCCAGGGACATAGAGCAGGTCATAGATATCTGTTTTTCCTGGAGTGAAAAACGGCTAACGTTAGGTTACAAAACGGATGGAATGGTGATAAAAATCAACCGTTGTGACCAGCGGGAGGCCCTCGGCGCAACCGGGCGAGCACCTCGCTGGTGCATTTCTTACAAGTTTGCCGCCGAACGTGCCCAAACCACTATTGAATCAATTGACGTACAGGTCGGCAAAACCGGCATCCTTACACCGGTTGCCAATTTAACACCGGTTCAACTGGCGGGGACGACCGTTAAAAGGGCGAGTTTGCATAACTTCGACGAAATAAAACGACTTGGGGTTGGCGCTCATAGTGCAGTAGTGATTGAAAAGGCAGGAGAAATTATACCACAGGTGGTCAACGTGGTACAAACAAAAGCTACCATTAATGTTGTGCCTTTTTCAGAGCCTAAGACGTGCCCCATTTGCGGTTCTCCAGTGGTCCAGGATGGGGTTTATATCCGATGTATGAATCCAAATTGTGTGGGGCAACTGAAGGAACGCCTGCGATATTTTGCCGGTCGGGACCAGATGGATATTGAAAATCTCGGTCCTGCTTTAATCGAGCAATTAGTTGAATCAGGGTTAGTGAAGAACTTTGCCGACCTCTACAAATTGCAGAAATCGGACCTGATGACGTTGGAACGGATGGGCGAAAAAAGCGCCGATAACGTGATAGCGGCGATAGAAAAGAGCAAAACCCGGCCGCTCTGGCGGCTCGTCACCGGTCTGGGTATTCGTCACATCGGCGGCCAATCAGCCGACATTTTAGCCGAACATTTCGGCTCGCTGGATGCCCTTATGGCCGCCGACATAGAAACACTCCAGACCGTAGAGCAAATCGGACCTAAGATAGCAGAAAGCGTGTATGAATATTTCCGCAACCCAGCGAACCGGGCGGTTATTGACCAGTTGCTGTCCACAGGCGTAAGACCTGAGCAGCCGAAAAAAACGCGTCGCGCAGGTAAATTAACAGGGAAAACCATCGTTGTTACGGGCATACTGGAAAACTTCACACGCCCACAAGTCGAGCAGGCGATCAAACAAGCCGGCGGAAAGCCGTCATCCAGCGTGAGTAAGAAAACCGACTTTGTATTGGCCGGCAAAGAACCTGGAACTAAACTGGATAAAGCCCTGGCATTGGGCGTCCAGATAATAACCGAGAAGGAATTCCTGCAATTAACACGGACAGACACGGACGGGGACACTGACGGACACGGACGAAGGCAGACAGAGGTATGAGCAAGACACACGTGACTTTGTTATACGAAGAATTGAGCTATCAGATACGCGGGGCCGCAATCGAAGTCAAGAATAACTATGGGCCGGGACATAAGGAGCGGCTGTATCAACGGGCTTTTGACGAGGAACTGACGCTTCGTGGCATCCAGTACCAGCGTGAGAAGTCAATCAGAATATACTCGCCAAAAACAAAGAGGGTAATCGGCTCATATCAACCTGACTTCATAGTTGAGGACAAGATAATCATTGAATTAAAGGCTTTGGAATGTCTGCCGCGGAGGATGACAGATCAACTATACAGTTATCTGCGAAACAGTCGGTACGAGCTGGGATTTCTTATAAATTTTGGCGCGGACGGAGTTGACATAAAGCGAGTTATTTACACCAACGATCGAAAGAAACACGTTCCACCGCAAAATGGAACAATAGCGTGCGATCCGTGACTGTCCGCGTTACAGTCCGTGTCAGTCCGTGTTATAGTCGGTGATAGTCAGTGTCCGATCAGAATGAGAGATTTATGCAGGCCGCGCTGAGATTGGCCCGGCGCGGCATCGGCTCGGTTGAGCCGAATCCGGCAGTTGGTTGTATTATCGTAAAGGAAGGCCGGATTATCGGCAAAGGCTGGCATAAAAAATTCGGCGGGCCCCACGCAGAGATAAACGCCCTGCAAAATTGCAGAATGCTCGGCATCAATCCGCGGGGAGCAACGATGTATGTCACCCTTGAGCCGTGCTGTCACTACGGAAAAACCCCGCCCTGCACCGAGGCGATAATCGCTGCCGGGATAGCAGAAGTAGTGGCGGCGACGATTGACCCATCGCCGCACGCCAACGGCGCCGGGATGAAGCAATTGCGCGAGGCAGGAATTGAAGCTCGAACAGGGGTCTGTGAAACCGAGGCGCGGCTGCTCAACGCACCGTTTATCAAGTTCACTGCGACCGGCAAGTGCTGGGTGATACTAAAGTGGGCACAAAGCATCGACGGAAAAGTCGCTTATGCCAGGGGCAGCCTTTTTACCGCAGAGAGCGCAGAGAAAGAATTATTAAAACTCGACTTAGACTCGGCGAGCTCTGCGGTCTCTGCGGTGAAGTCCTTTAATCCGCGATGGATTTCCAATGAGCTAAGCAGAAAAGACGCCCACAAGCTGCGCCAGCGGGTGCAGGGAATACTGGTGGGCGTCAACACGGTAATCGCAGACGATCCGCTGCTCACGGCCCGGCCAAGTAGAGGAAAAAGACCAGCCAGAATCGTGCTGGACACACATCTTAGAATTCCTCTGACTTGCCAGTTGTTAAACACCGCAAGGAAAGTGCCCGTTTTGATCGTAACCGGCGAGGCAGCAGCCAAGGCGAATTTAGAAAAGGCGGATAAGATAGCACAACAAGGTGCCGAGCTATTGCCCGTTCCAGCCTGTGAAGGTCGATGCGACATAGAGTTTCTGCTCGAAGAACTCGCCAAACGCGGGGTTGCTCAGCTACTTGTCGAAGGCGGCCCAACAGTTTTAACGTCATTTTTGAGACGGCGGCTTGCCGACGAAATCTGCATTTACATCACGCCGAAGATATTAGGCTCGCAAGGCAGCCTCGGCATCTCCGAGCCGATGGCCCAATTAGGCGCAGCAACCAGCCTTCATTACATTGACGTTAAGCGTTTTGGCGATGATATCCGCCTGAGCGGCTTGACCGAAGAGAGCCTTCGCCGGATTTCAACTGCCCGGCGTTAAATGCAGAATATATTTGACAAAAAAAAGAAAATACTTGTCTGTGCAGCTAAAAGCCCTATAATCGCCTCTGTGCTAATCGGAATTCCGATGCCGGTTTTTAAGGTAGCCCGAAGATTAGAAAGGAAAACAAGAATGAACATTTATGCAGGGAATTTGTCTCGCGACGTAACCGAAGACGACCTGCGCCAGGCGTTTGAGGCCTTTGGCCAGGTCGAATCTGTCACAATCATAAAAGACCGATTTACCGGCGAAGCGAGAGGCTTCGGATTCATTGAGATGCCTTCTAAGGACGAGGCCCAGACTGCGATTAGCCAGATGAATGGCAAGAACTTGAGGGGGCAGGCGATCAAAGTTAGTGAGGCTCAGGCTCGTAAGGAAGACTCTCGAGGAGGTGAGGGTAGGCCAAGACAAGGCGGCGGTGGCGGCGGTGGCAGACGGCGATTCTAAATGCCGAGTAAGCACCATCGGCAGTGGAAAATCAAAATTCCGGAAGCCCTGCTCGCCGGGGGCGTTAGCTCTTTTTTGCAGAAGGAAGCCTTTTCGCGGCTTTGCCGGACCGCGCTTACCCAGTCATGCGCAATCTCAAGCTGTGTAACTAATTTCTGTCGCATTGCGTAACAGTATTCTGGGGGGCTACAGGCCAGTGCGTTAGACGGTTGCGGTTGCGCGGGTCGTCACGGTTGCGCCAAACGTAAAGCATTGTTTATCCGCCGTACGTCTGGCGGACTGATGACGTAACCGTCAGACATAGTGCCAAGCGAGTAGCGCAACCGTCAGACGAAAGTTCGGGTCTGCCACAAAATCTGGTCACATATATCTGAAGTGTGCGGAAGATTATCCTTGACTTGCAGCTTCGCAGGGGGTACATTCGTTGTAGGCTATCTAATTCTGTCTCATGATAAGTAGGAGAAAAGGTCATGAAAAATCCTACAAGATTTATCCGGCACGCGCACGGGGGATTTACCCTAATAGAGCTTCTGGTGGTTATCGCTATCATTGCATTGCTGATGGCGATAATGATGCCGGCACTGCAGAGGGTCAAAGAGCAGGCCAGGAACTCGATTTGCAGGTCGAACCTGAAACAGTACGGACTGGCGGCCAGGATGTATGTGGACGACTATGACGGCTCCCTTCCTTATTCGTTTTCCTGGCTGTACCAGGATGGCGGTGGAGGTTGCCGATGGCACGACGCCAGCAAGAATCTCGACTCATACCCCGCGCTGGGCGGGTGCCTGTGGTCATATCTGAAGGATCAAGACATCCACCTTTGTCCTACGTTCAATCTTGTTGTCAAGCAGATGGGCTGCTACCGTTGCAAGGGTTCGCCAATTCCCATACAACCTCAGTATGGTTACGGCATGAATTCGTACCTGAACGGCGATGCATGGAATTACGTGCCTACACAATACCATACAGCCATCAAGAGCATCAAGAAAGAGAACAACGTCAAGAACCCTGCTGGTGTGTTTTTCTTCTCTGAAGAGAATAGCTGGGCTATTTCAGGCCTCAGCGGCGCTGGGATTAATGACAACAATTTGCGTTCCACGCCTGACTGCAGGACCGATTGCTTCGCCACCTTCCATGGTGCCTCGGGCGGAGACTTTAACCAGGGCTTAGCCAACGCCGTGTTCGTGGATGCGCACATCCAGGCGGTCTCGGCGTGGCCAGCCGGAAATACCTTCAAGTTAAGCTGGCCCAGCGGAGGCACACTGCCCAAGTGGTAAGATGCACGATTGCCAATTGCCTGCCGGCCTCATTATTGCCATTGTTAAGCATCTGGCCGGCGGCGGCATCGCAGGAAGCATACAACCTTGCCTTTTCGACCTACCTTGGTGGCAGCAATTGGGAGCACGCGCGCGATGTCGCTGCGGATAGCCAGGGCAATGTTTACGTGGTCGGAGGTACAGCTTCTGCCGACTTTCCCACCACGCCCGGCGCTTATCAAAGAGCGCTGCGTACGGGCGGCTCGCAGGCCTTTGGCCCGTGTGACGTGTTCGTGGCCAAATTTAGCCCCGGCGGCACCCTGATCTGGTCAACTTATATTGGCGGCCCAAATTATGACCGCGCTTATGCGGTAGAAGTAGACGGGCAAGGCTATGTCTACGTGGCCGGCCGCGCTGGCCCAGGCTTCCCGGTGAAAAACGCCTTTCAGCCCGACTTCGACGGCGTAGACAACGGCTCATACGGGATGCAAAATGCCTTCGTCTTGAAACTCACCCCCGACGGCTCAGACTTGGTCTGGTCAAGCTACGTGGGCGTCTCAACATTATGTCGCGACCTGGCGATTGACCCGAATGGGGACGTCTACGTTCCGGGCGGACGCTGGAACACGGCGAAAACGCCGCCAGCAGCGTGGTTTGCCAACGCCTACTGTAAAACCCCTCCGGGCGGCAAGTCGGATTGCGGCGCAATCAAAATAAAGGGCGATGGCTCAGGCGTATTGTGGGCTACCTGGCTGGGTGGGTCCGGCGAAGATGAAAGCGCTGCCTCGATTCGTGTCGGCCGCAATGGATATGTCTATATTGGAGGTTCCACCTTCTCAAGCGACTTTCCCACCACTGTCGGTGCCTGTGATAAGACTTACAACGGCCAGGCTGATTTCTTTGTGGTCTGCCTGACGCCGGATGGTTCCAATCTCGTTTACGGCACTTATCTCGGCGGCCCTGGCAATGAATGGATCAGCACACACAATCTGGCCGTAGATGATTCTGGCAACGCTTATGTGGCGATTCCAACTGGCTCACCGAGCTACCCCACAACTGCGGGGGTGTACCAGCGAATTTTCCGCGGCGGCAATACCGATTGGGCCGTCACCAAGCTGTCGCCCAGCGGCGCTCTGTTGGCAAGCACTTTTATTGGCGGTAGCGCCGGCGAAAACGCGGATGGCGTCTACGTGGACGCCGCGGGCAATGTGTTCGTCACGGGCGAGACCCAGTCCACTGATTTTCCGGTCACACCAAACACCTACCAGTCCAGCAACCGTGGTTCGAGTGAGGCCGTTTTAGTCAGACTCTCCGCAGACTTCAAGAACCTGCTGTATTGCACATACATCGGAGGCGGCGCCAACGACAACGGCCGTTCAGGGTATCTCGGCGCAGACGGCAGCCTGTATTTGACGGGGTCAGCGGACGGCCCCGGTTGGCCCGTCAAGAACGCGCTGCAGAGCACGTTTGCCGGCGGAGGAGGAGACTACGGCAACGGCGATTGTATCCTGGCTAAATTTACGCCCGCCAGCATGATTACAGTAAATCCCGGCATTACTTACCAGAGACGAGTCGGGCGGCGGCGAGGCGAGCACCTCAGGTGGCGCATCGCTACCATTAAGAGCAGGAGCATTGTCATGCTTGCTGGTTCCGGAACATAGGTCCAGCTTACGAGCCGCTGCTCGGCCAACCCCGAACCCGTTGCCGCGGTGAAACCGACGTATGCCGTCGGCTGACCGAGGATCGAGGATAGGTCAAGCGGACGCGATAAGCTCGGCTCGGCCGGATACACTCCGGTTTGGTTCACCCTAACCTGCAGGGTCGTTCCATCGTAGTCCACCCACCCATACCAAAGGCCCGCGTCGTCAAACGGGGAAGCCACGTCCGCCGTCCAGGGCGATCCTGCCCCATGGTCGACCGCACCATCGACCAGCATCCCAAGGTGATTGGATGATGGGTCGTGGTTAGGCGCATCGGTCACGTTCTGCCAGATGTCGAATTCGACAGCGGCACTTGGCTGAACACCCTTGTACCCAAGTCCATCGCCGGCAACGCCCAGACTGGCTGGCCCATCAACGCCGGATTGAACCACGAAAGCAAATCCATCGGCTCCCCGCTGCCCAGCGGTGTCCAACGGACCGATGTTGGGGGTGCTGATGCTGAACGTGAAAGAACTCCTGAAGGCCGTGACATCGACGGCGTTTTTCCAAAACACGCTACCTCTCTTTAGCGATGGGTCGCTGGGCGTCAGACGAAGCACCCAGCCCTCCGTCGTGCTGACCGCCGCGGCCTCTCCGTTCAGTTGCAAGGCCTCCGTGCTGGAGAAATCACTAAATTGGATGATTGCCGCCCTGCCGCTTGTGCACACCCCCACTAACAACGCCAGAAAGCAAATACGAATCATTTCCTCCTCCTTTCCGTGACCTATAAACACTCCTTTTTGAACCCCACAACACGAATACGTACCTACGCGGGGGCTCACAAAACAAACGAATACATCCTCGTTATATTATATATACTTGAGGAACACTTTTTGTCAACAAAATTGTTCTCAAACTTCGGCGTTTTTAACAAATAGACGACGGGTAAAACTGGATGCCAACGGGTTCTGTCAGTACTCTTTGAAGGTTCTCATCCACTCGGGCCAGTCGCTGGGTCTACAGCCGCCGCCGGCTGTCCAAGGGCCGTTTACGTTAAACTGGCGGTGCCACTTGAGCTTCCATAGCTCCTTAACTCCGACCTTCCTGATAGACCTGTCGAAAAAGACATGATTCACAGTCCCACTGCCGTGCCGGTCGATGCAGAAGTGCATCATTTCCCTGCCGGCGTTTATCCATTGGCCGTTGGATTGCGGCGGGTCGCCAGGCGTACCATTCTCAGACGGCCCGCCTCCTCTCCACATAGTATCGGCAAACAGCGGTATATTGTCTGCGCCTCTGACATGAATAGTCCGCCAGTTATACTTGGTCGGGCGACCTTGAATCTCGGGGATCTCCGAAGGCGGATGATAAATCCAGTCGTTTGCCCCATAGCTGGCTTCCTCGCGCCTGTCACCTGTCCCGCCCTGGCCCATAACGTAGGTGTTAAAAGGACCGCCGTTGTCGTCTCCGCTGGGCAGACGCTTAGTGGCCATTGGGCATCTGAGAATCTCCGACCTTGTCTCATAGAGTGGCCGCAGCGCCAGTATCCATTCGCCTCGTCTCCAGTTAACGTTGCCAGCCGTACCGAAATAGCCGTCATTGTCGTCGCAATACATTGACCATATCACGCCCCACTGCTTCAGCAGGGCTTGGCAGGCAACGGTTCTTGCCTGTTTCTTTGCCAGGTTCAGACTCGGCAGCAATATGGCCATCAGAAGTGCGATGATAGCTATTACAACGAGAAGCTCTATCAACGTAAATCCGCTCCGCCACTGGCGGATCTCGCGGATAAATGCCTTTTGTTTGCCCATAATAGTCGCCTCCCATACGTACCGGTACTCCGCCTAAGCACATATCAGTATACTCTATGTGGAATTGTCCTGCAAGGTGAAAATTGGCCGATTGTTATGCAAAGTTTTATTGACGGACAAGCGGCTGATTTGGTATAAAGAAGGTGAATGTGCGGTGCAGGTATTGAAGAGTTTCAGCATCAACCTTTTTGAAGGAGGAATATCATGTCTAGAAGACTAACTTACTCAATTTGTATTGGTTTGGTGCTGGGCCTGGTCGGTAACGCCAACGGGCAGCTCGGCAAAGGCAAGATACTGTTCGAGTGGTTCGAGGGCACCACGGGCGGCAACATAGACCAGCTCGTGGACGGCAGGAATCCCAACTATCCAAACAACCCCACGACATACGAATGGCGGAGCAGTTTCTTAGGGCCGGTCAACCGAAGCGACAATTTCGGCACGCGAGTCCGGGGCTACCTCTACCCCCCTGCCGACGGCGATTACACATTCTGGATCTATAGTGACGACCACAGCCGGCTCTGGCTGAGCACCAACGACGACCCGGCGAACAAGAAGCTGATCTGCGAAGTGATCGGCAATACCGCTGTGAACGAGTGGACCAAGTATCCTGAGCAAAAGTCCACTGCCATCACGCTGAAGGCCGGCCAGAGGTACTACATCGAGGCGCTGCACAGGGACGGCACGGGCGGCGACAACCTCGGCGTCGGATGGGGAGGGCCAGCCATCGGAGCGGGTCCCGTGATCATCGATGGCGTGTATCTGGCAGCGTATTTGAGAGCCGTCGATTTTATGGCGGGTAATCCCGCCCCACAGGACGGCGACAAGAACGTGACCTCACCGCTGGTCCAGTGGACGGCGGGACTGACCGCAAGCTTGCACGATGTGTACTTCGGTACTAATCCTACGCCGGGACTGGCCGAGTTCAAAGGCCGACAGAATTTTCTAGTGTACTTCCATACACCCGGCCTTACGTCAGGCACTACTTACTACTGGCGGGTCGATGAGGTCGAAGCCGACGGCACTACGATATACACGGGCAAGGTCTGGAGCTTTACGGTTCCTGTCCTGGCTGCCCATGACCCAAGCCCGGCTGACGGCATCACATACGTATATGCAGATACGAACCTAACCTGGGGCGCAGGTTTCAGTGCGATCTTTCATGAGATATACTTCGGCACTAACCAGAGCGATGTCGCTAGTGGCGCCGCCGGCACCTTCAAAATCAAACAGACAGGCACAACCTACGATCCCGGAGCCCTTACCGCAGACACTACTTACTACTGGCGGGTCGATGAGGTTGAGGCCGACAGCACTACCAAGTACCCAGGCCAAGTCTGGAGTTTCAGAACAAGACCCGGTATAGCGGTTAGCGACCCGAATCTTGTCGGCTGGTGGAAACTTGACGATGTGGGCAGCGGCAATGCGATTGATTTTTCGGGCTATAATCGTGACGGCACAATCTATGGAAACCCGCTGTGGGTAGCCGGATACGACGGCGGCGCGATGTCGTTTGCAGGCAGCGCCGATTACGTGAGCATCGTCGGCTACAAGGGCGTCCTGCGGATCTCGGCAGACTTGCAGCATGCTTTTACCTGTGCCGCCTGGGTCAGGACGAACAGTAACGGCGAGATTATGGGCTGGGGACAGCCCTCCGGACGGCAGAGAGTGGAATTCCGCGTGGACGGCAACCGCCTGCGCGTGGAGCACGGCAGCGGCGATATAAGAGGTGACACCCCCCTGAACGACAGTCAGTGGCACCACGTTGCGGCGGTTGTTCCAAGAGGTGCGGCGATCAGAGACGTCTTGCTCTACATAGACGGTCGACCGGATCCCGTCCGAACCTGGAGCACTCCGGACAACAAGTTCAATATCACGTCCAATTTTGATGTCACATTAGGCCGTCGCTACAATGCTGCCGAAAGATGGTTCACCGGCCTGATTGACGATGCCCGCATCTACGACAAGGCACTGACACAGGCTGAGATTCAGCAGATTATGATTAGACCCGACCCCTTACTTGCCTGGAAGCCGAGTCCACCTAACGGGCTGCCGGCGGATGTAGAACACGCGACGCCCCTTAGCTGGTCGCAGGGAGAGAATGCGACTCAGCACGATGTCTACTTCGGCGCCGATCAAGCCGCCGTTACCGCCGCCGATAAATCCGACGCAACGGGCATATATCGGGGCCGGCTGGTTTCTGTCAGTTACGCACCATCCGAAGCCCTGCAAGAGGGTCAGACGTACTACTGGCGGATCGATGAGTGCAAGGCCGACGCCACAATCAGCAAAGGCAGAACCTGGAGCTTTACGCTGGCCGACTATCTCATCGTAGATGATTTTGAAGTCTACACCGACGATGTCGGCAGCAGGATATTCCAGACCTGGCTGGACGGCTGGGGATTCAGCCAGCCGGCGCCCGGGTATCCCGGCAACGGAACCGCCTCGGCTGTAGGTTATAGTCAGGCTCCATTTGCCGAGCAGGCAACCATTCGTAATGGCAGGCAGTCAATGCCCCTTCAATATGTCAACGATGGCTCGATCAGCAAAACTCGCTATTCAGAGACGCAGCGCGAGTGGGCCTCGCCGCAGGATTGGACCAGAAGAGATGTCAAGGCGCTGACGCTGTGGTTTAGAGGTCTGACACAGTCGTATGGCAGCTTCGGCTATGATGCAGCAACGGGTCTTTATACGATAACCGCCCGCGGCACAGACATCTGGAATAACAAAAGGGCCAGGGAGTGGGGTCTGCACGATGAGTTCCACTATGTTTGTAAGCGACTTTCCGGCGCCGGCACTATCGTAGTAAAGGCACTGCGGGTCACGAACTCCAACGCCTGGGCCAAGGCGGGCGTTATGATTCGCCAGACGCTTGATGCGAATTCTGTGCACGCGATGATGGTCATTACGCCCGGTCAAGGCGTTGCCTTCCAGTACCGCGCTACTGCGGGCCTGGATAGTACGACGAATTTGCAGCAGACCGGCATCGTCACACCACAGTGGCTCAAATTAGATCGCAGCGCTGCCGGCGACTTTACGGCCTATTATTCCGCGGACGGCAATACGTGGACACAATTAGGCACGTCTATTAACATCGCCATGCAGGGCGACGTCTATATCGGTCTGTCCCTGACCAGCCACGCTTCCGGCACAACCTGTGTAGCTGAATTCTCCGATGTGACTACTGCCGGCGCGGTTACGGGGCAGTGGCAGTCGCAGGACATCGGCATAATCAGCAACACCACCGAGCCATTGTATGTGGCACTGGCTGATAGCACCGGCAAGGTTCACGTGGTGAACTACCCGGATCCAAACGCAGTGCTATTAACTAGCTGGCAGGAGTGGAACATTGACCTGCAGCAGTTCAGTAACGCCGGTTTGAACCTTGCGAGCATCAAGAAAATGTTTCTTGGCCTCGGCAACAGAACCACTCCGAAGGCGGGCGGCACAGGTTACTTGTACGTCGATGACATCAGGCTTTATAGGCCCAGATGCGTTGCTTCGCTGGCAAAACCCACAGGCGATTTCAGCAACAATTGCACGGTTGACTATCCGGACCTTCAGATAATCGCCAACAACTGGCTGACCAGCGCCTACGATGTTACGCCGGTAGCCGCCAGTACCGCTGGTCTTATCGCGCATTACAAGCTGGACGGCAACGCCAACGACAGCGTTGGTACCTACAACGGCGCCGCGGTAGGCAGCCGGAACTACGTCGCAGGTAAGGTTGGCCAGGCAATCGACCTGGATAGCATTGGCGACTTTGTGGCGACCACAGCTACTCCTGCTATGCTCGGCATCGACGGCAATTCGCCTAAGACTGTCACCGCCTGGGTGTATACACGCAGCTTCAGTGGCGGCGGCATCTTCGACATGGGCGACAATATCAACAGCCAGAACTTCTCGCTAAGGACGTTGACTCAGCCTGACCGTTGGCGGGCACAGCGTTACGGCTATCCGATCTATGACTTCGACTTCACATACCCTTCCGCCAATGTTTGGGTGCATTTTGCCCTGGTGTACGAGGGCGCTGCCGGCGGAGATAAGAGCTGGGCGTACGGCAACGGCGAACTGGCTGGAAGCCAGATAGCCGCCCTGAACACCACAAATGGCCGGCCCTTTGCAATAGGTGTGTGGAGCAATTACTACTTTGACGGCCTGATTGACGACGTGCGTATCTACAACCGAGCGCTATCCCAGGCTGAGGTTGCCGGCCTTGCAGGCAGGACCGGCACGTTCAGCCAGCCGCTATATCTGCTGCTGACGCCGCAGGATGCTGCTGTGAATGCGCACGATGACGGCACGATCAATCTGGCGGACTATGCTCTGCTGGTAGATATGTGGCTGGATGAGCTGCTCTGGCCGTAGGAGGAAAACCCCCAAATAAATCCTTCGACCCGGCTCAGGACGGGTTTGGGGGCTAAATATTTAGCCCCGCAATCCTTCGACCTTGCTCGGGCCCGCCCCGAGCAAGGCCGAGGGGACAGGCTTGTTGCGGGGTTCGGATGCACCAAATCGGGGTCCATGCCGATGGGTATGGACCCCGATTTGCGTCGAATCCCCTGAATTTGTCTTGAAATAAAGGCCGATAATATGGTATAAGTAGTTGTCGATTTTCGCTCCTCGGGCGTTGGGCGGGCGAAATTGTCAATCTTCAGTTATCTTTGAAGGAGGCACGTCATGTACAAAAAACTTCTTTTTGTGTTTTTGGTGTCCCTGATGGCTGTCAGTACCGCTGTCGCCGAGCTGGTTGCGTACTATCCGCTGAGTGAAGGGACCGGCACGACTACCGCAGATGCTTCAGGCAAGGGCCATACCGGCACCATCCAGGGCACGCCCACCTGGGTGGATGGACCGCCCGGCTATGGCAAGGCACTATACTTCAACGGTCAAAATCCAACCAGCGGATGGGTCAACTGCGGAACCTGGAATCCTTCCGCCGGAACAGGACAACTGAGCGTTGCCTTCTGGGCGAAATGGGGCGGGTCGATGGGTTCTGACCAATATCAGGGCCTGGTCAGCAAGAGAGACGATTGGGACTCCACCGGCGCAGGCGCACTTAGCATGTGGGAAATTGAGGTCGACGCCACCACCAACGTCGTGCACTTTTTCCGGGGCGGCAGTTGGCCATCAAGTGGGAATTATATCATGCCCGTTGGGCAATGGGTGCATATAGCGGTAACTTTCAACGGAACCACCGCGATCTTTTATGTCAACGGAACCCAGACAGGCAGCGGCAGTTTCTCATTCGGTCCAAAAACCGATGCAATAGTCACCATCGGATGCGATAGTGGTGCCAGCGGCTGGAACAGCTTTAACGGCAGCCTCGATGAGGTACGCCTGTACAACACGGCGCTTACCCCGGCTGAGATTAAGGCCCTTGCCGCCAAATTTGGCGCAAGCAATCCCAACCCGACCGATGGGGCTAAAATTAGCCAGACCTCCGTGGCACTTAGCTGGACAGCGGGAGCTTTTGGTGAAACGCACCACGTGTTTTTTGGCGACAACTACGACGCCGTGTACAATGGCTCTGCCTCTACCGACAAGGGCATCCAGGCTTTTACCGTTTATTGGGCGCCGGATTTGCTGATAGGCAAGACCTATTACTGGCGTGTGGACGAGGTCAGTGCCACGCATCCGGATAGCCCCTGGAGAGGCGCGGTCTGGAGCTTTACCATTCCTCCCAAGACCGCCTGGCAGCCAAATCCGGGTGACGGCGCCAAATACGTGGATACCAGCGTGACTCTAAGCTGGTCTGCAGGCCTTAACGCGATTCTGCACCACGTATATCTCGGCACCAACTTTGATGCGGTCAAGAACGCTGACATATCCGATACAACCGGCATATACCGGGGTCCTGTGGGAACACCAACAAGTTATACGCCCCCAACGCTGGCGTTTAACACCGATTATTATTGGCGGGTTGATGAGTTCGATGCCATTACCCCCGTGAACAAAGGACCTGTCTGGAGTTTTACCACTACTCCGCCCGGCCTGGGTAAGGTCCGGCGCGAAATATGGGAGAATATTACCGGCAGCACTCTAGATGCGCTCAAGAATAACATCAACTTCCCAAGCAACCCGACCTTGAGCGATGACTTGACTTCGTTCGATTCGACAGACCGTGGCGACAATTACGGCGGTCGGCTTCATGGCTGGCTACACGTGCCGGTCGCAGGCGACTATACGTTCTGGATCGCCAGTGACGACCAGGGCGAGCTCTGGTTGAGCACCGATGACGACCCAGCCAACGCGGTTCTAATTGCCAGTGTGCCCGATTACACCGGCGCCCACCAGTGGGAGAAATATCCCAGCCAGCAGTCCCAGCCGATAGCGCTGCAGGCCGACAGGTACTATATTATGGCGTTGTGGAAGGAAGGCGAAGGCGGCGATAATTGTTCGGCTGCCTGGCAGGGTCCCGGCATCCCGACACGAGTGGTAATTGCGGGCACTTATATGAAGCCTTTCGAGGCCTTATGGGCGCTTGGCCCGAAACCTGCCAATCGGGCAACCGATGTGAGCCAGACGACCTCGCTTAGTTGGAAGCCCGGAGAGAAGGCCGCAAAGCACGATGTGTACTTCGGAACCAGCGAGCAGGCTGTGGCCAATGCCGGTCCGACCACTGCGGGCATTTATCGAGGCAGGCAGAATCTTGATGCTACCAGTTATGTGCTGCCCGAAGCTCCGCTGGAATGGGCTAAGACCTACTACTGGCGTATCGACGAGGTCAACGGCGTCGACCTCTGGGAGGGCGCCATCTGGAGATTTACCACCGCCAACTTTATTGTTGTCGATGATTTTGAGCAGTACACGGATGATATCGCCAATAGAATATTCAGGACCTGGCTGGACGGATGGGGTTACACCGAACCCGCGCCGGGGTATCCCGGCAACGGCACAGGCTCCGCTGTGGGTTACGGTCAGGCGCCCTTCGCCGAGCAGAGCATCATTAATGGCGGTAAGCAGTCGATGCCGCTGGCTTACGACAATACTGGTACGGGCGGAAAAGCGCGTTACTCAGAGACACAACGCGAGTGGGCCACGCCGCAGGATTGGACCACAAAAGGCGTAAAAGCGCTGACCCTGTGGTTCCATGGCGATCCGAATAACGCCGCCGAACCGTTGTACGTGGCTGTCAAAGATAGTCTCGGCAGAACCAAGGTCGTCAACTACGCGAATCCCAATGCGGCGATGTCGAACAACTGGCAGGAGTGGAACATCGACATGAAAGAGTTCATTAGTGCCGGGCTCAATCTATCCAGCGTGAAAACGATGTATATCGGCCTGGGCAATCGGGTTAGTCCCAAGGCGGGCGGCACGGGCACCATATACATTGATGATATTCGGTTGTATCTGCCGCGATGTATTCCTTCGCTGCTAAAGCCGGCTGCCGACCTGAGCGGCAACTGCATTGTCGACTATCTTGACCTGCAAATGATAGCAAACAACTGGCTCGCTACGGGAGCAGCACCCAACGACGCTAAGCTAGTCGCCCGTTACACGCTCGACGGCAACTTCAATGACAGCTCCAGCTACACCGGCTTGCAGAATGGCGACCCTCGCAACGGCGCAGCCATAATCAGTGATGCGGTAAGAGGCCAGGTGGCACACTTCGACGGCGTCAACGATTATGTCGATTGCGGAAACTTCAATCCTTCCGCAGCAACGGGAAAGCTCAGTATCACCGTGTGGATGAAGTGGGCGGGGCCGAACGGCGGATGGCAGGGCGTAATCGGTAAGAGAGACGCCTGGACTACCACGGATACGATGTGGTGCATAGAGGTCGATAGAGACAGCAGTGACTGCAGATTCTTCCAGTACGATAGCTGGCCCGAACACGGAATCAATGTCCCGCCGATTGGAGAATGGCAGCATTTCGCCGTCAGTTTCGACGGCACTAACGCGGCGCTGTACATCAACGGCGAGGCTATAGGCGGCAGCCAGCCCTTTGTATTTGGGCCAAAAACCGATGCACGTATTGTGTTCGGCGCTTGTGAGCAGAACGGCGGCAATCCCTTTAATGGAGACCTCGATGAAATTCGCATCTACGACTATGCTTTATCGGCGGCTGAGGTCTTCTACCTTGCCGAGCCGGCGGTTGATTTGAACAACGATAACAAGGTCAACTTAGATGACTTTGCTATCCTGGCAGATGCCTGGCTCGACAAGCTGCTCTGGCCGCAGCCATAACAGAATAAGGTATGCCCAGCATACCCTACAGTTTTACTACACAGTTCCACTAAAATGCGGGGCCTGTACCGACCAGTCGGTACAGGCCCTGTGTTGTTTGCTCTGTTTTGCCCGCATCGGCCTTGACAAAGACAGTGATAAACTGTATAATAGTTACGTATTCGACCAGATTCGGGAGGAACAACCAACGTGAGTTAAAATGAACTAAAATGCCTAAAGTGAGCTGAAGTTAGAATCATAACTTTAGGCACTTTAGTCACTTCAAACTTTAGGCACTTGACCAAATGGCACATAGGGGCATCGTTTTCACAGTCTTGTTGGCACTGCTGCGGCTGGGCTGTGGCAAAGCATTGGCAGGGACAACAACGCCATACCAAGCCGAACAGGTGGTTATGGGCTGGCTGGCGAGCGATGCGCAACCCCTCGGCGCAACTATCGGCAGGCACATCAAGAAGACAGAAATTTTCGCTGACGATGATGGTGAGCCACTCTATTACGTTGTCTACCTGCGGCCGACCGGTTTCGTGATTGTATCGGCAGACGATTTGGTGGAACCGATCGTCGCTTTTGCTGATGACGGAACTTACGACTGCTCCCCTGCCAATCCGCTCGGAGCGCTGGTTGCCGGCGACCTGAGCAGACAAGTAAGGTCTTGCCGGGCACACGGCAGCCCACAAGGCAAGATGCTGACGGTTCCGCACCAGCAGAAAAAGTGGAGGCGTTTTATCCGACTCGCCGAGACTTCCAGTGACAGCCTCACCATTATGAGCGCAGCCACAATTCCTGATGTTCGCGTTGCCCCGCTGCTGCAAAGCAAGTGGTCTCAGGGCGATGTCTGCGGCCAGAATTGTTACAATTATTACACGCCCAATCACTATTACTGCTGCTGCGTTGCCACGGCCATGGCTCAGCTAATGCGTTATCACCAGCACCCTCAGGCAGGGATAGGCGTTCACAGCTTTGGGATTCAAGTCGAGGGAAAACCGCAGACGGCACTTACGCGGGGCGGCAACGGGTCAGGCGGGCCATACTACTGGAGCGATATGTCACTCGTGCCCGATTGTCAGACAACCGACACGCAGCGACAGGCCATAGGAGCACTTTGTTACGATGCGAGCATTTCCGTCAACGTGGACTACGGCCCCGACGGCTCAAGCGGCGACGCACTCAAGATTAAAGACGTACTAATAAGCATCTTCAAGTATAGTAATGCCGTCAACGGCTATAACAACAATGGCAATATTGGGCCCGGCCTGCTCGGCATGATCAACCCTAACCTCGACTACGGCTATCCCGTGATTCTCGGCATCTGGCACGAAGAACGCGGACATGCTGTCGTATGCGACGGCTATGGCTACAGTGCCGCAACCTTGTATCACCATCTCAATATGGGCTGGGCAGGTATTGATGATGCGTGGTACAACTTGCCAAATATCGACGCCAGCAGCAGCTACAGCTCAGTGGCTGTGTGCCTGTATAACATCTTCGTGTCAGGCACAGGCGAAATTATCAGCGGCCGAATCGCCGACATTTCTGGAAAGCCCATTAGTGAAGTTGTAGTGACGGCAGAATCCAGCGGCCGTGTGTACACGGCGACAACCAATGCCCAAGGTATCTACGCGCTGGCCAAGATTCCATCAGCAGCGACATACACGGTGGGCGCGGCTAGAACAGGCTACCTTTTTGACGAGCAAATGGTGACAACCGGCAGGTCACGCGATAGGTCCAGAACCTCAGGAAATAAGTGGGAGGTCAATTTTATAGGAACGGCTGCACCAGACTTAGATGGTGACGGTCAGGTTAATGCCGCGGACTTTGCCATTTTTGCGTCAGCCTGGTTGACTGCACCAGGGGATGCCCGCTGGAACCCCTACTGTGACATGAGCAGCCCCAGCGACAACTTCATCGATACACTGGACCTGGTCGTGTTCGCCGATACCTGGCTGGCAGGCGCTGAATGACCCGCCGTTATTAGGTTCTAAACAAGCTTTGCGAAATCTTGAATTCCGCTTTTTTTGCTTGCATTTCGGGTAGCTTTAGATAGATTTAGCAAGCAAAAGTATCGACCGGAGATTTAACGATGATAGGCAAAAAGATAAGACTTGAAAGAATAATCGACCGCAATTCCCACAAGACCGTAATTATTCCGATGGATCACGGCGTCACGGTAGGCCCGATTGAGGGGCTGGCCGATATGCGAACGACAGTCAGCAGGGTCGTGGCCGGCGGGGCAAACGCTATCCTGATGCACAAGGGTATGGTCCGGGCAGGTCATAGAGGCACGGGCAGAGACGTAGGGCTGATCATCCATCTGTCAGGAGGGACATCTATGAGCCCTGACCCGAACGCCAAACAATTGGTCTGCACGGTCGAAGAGGCAGTCAAACTGGGCGCCGACGCGGTCTCCGTCCATATAAATCTTGGCGCCGAGACCGATCAGGAAATGCTCCGGCAGCTCGGAGAGGTCAGCGGAAAATGCGTGGAGTGGCAGATGCCGCTGGTTGCGATGATGTACACGCGAGGCCCAAAGATAAAAAGCGAATATGACGTCAGCAATGTTAAGCACGCAGCCAGAGTCGGAGCGGAACTTGGCGCGGATATTGTCAAAGTTGTGTACACCGGCAGCATCGAGAGTTTCACAAAAGTCGTGGAGGGTTGTCCGGTGCCGGTCGTGATCGCAGGCGGGCCGAAAATGGATAGCGACAAGGACATATTCAAGATGGTTGAAGGTGCACTCAAAGCCGGCTGCGCAGGTGTCTCGATTGGCCGAAACGCCTTTCAGCACAAAACGCCGGAGAAAATGGTCGCTGCTCTATGTAAGATGGTTCACGAAGGCGCCAGCGTCGAGCAGGCAATCGCAACATTGAGCGGATGACAATATTTAGCCCCCAGTTTTACTGGGGGTTTCACCTTATCCGCCCATAACAACCCCCTCCCCTTCCGCAACATCTGGCTCCGCGCACTTTGACTGGAGCGTCTACATAAAGGACCACATGAGCAACAAGTTCAGGGCAATCGCAAAGTCCGGAAAAAGGAACCATCAAGGCCGGTGACCATCTCTGGAAACCGCTCTTTTGCAGTTGAGAACAGCGATTTCATATAAGCTCGATTCTCGCCCTTCGGCCGTTTGGGCGACTTTGCGTTTGCCCTGGCAACAAGTTGCCCACATCTTGTTTTAATCGAGCAATTCTGTTACAATAATGTTAATAGACAAGCATAACTACGGAGATTGACACACCTCATTTGAGGAATGTCGGGTTGATGAAAATACTATGTGACATGTAAGGAGCCAGTACTCGTGAAGCGCTGCTATATACTTGGAGCAGGTTTTTCAAAGGCCTGCGGACTGCCTTTGGCAAGCGAGCTGACTTCGCAGGTATTTGAGCATGCATACCCTCCTGATTTCTGGCACGCAGAGAATAGAGAAACTTATCGGAAATATCTAGCCACACTCTACCCGAACTGCGATCTCGACAACGATTGGCCCGACTTTGAGGACCTAACAACGGTATTGGACGAATACGAGGATTATCGACAATCATATGAGGGCAGCAGTACTTCCGGGGTCGTACCCGATCCCGCTCACCTGAAGAGCACATTGCTGAGACACTTGGGACTTCTTCTTTGCGATAGGACAACAAGCGCTTGCTCATCCAACAGTATTGAAATCGTCAAAAGGTTCGTCAGGAAAGTGAACGAAGAAGAAAGCACTATCATTTCATTCAACTGGGATCTTCTCATTGAAGTTGCCGCTAAGGACCTCAACCTTGCGGTTACATACGGTGGCAAAACATGCGGCGACATACGAATTGCCAAACCACATGGATCACTTAACCTGGCGGAGGAGAGCAGACAACACTTTGAAAAGGCCGCGCAAAACTCTATTAACGTTCACAATGTCTACATTGACTGGCAGGAAAATGACACGGTAATAATTCGCGCATCTGATCCTTGTGATGCTGCCAGTAGGACTTTGTATCCTTTTGGAACTCACCCGCTGGTAGAACCAACGGCGAGGAAATCCTACTCCTCAAAGTGGATTCAATTGCAGTGGCGGAGAGCACTGGACATAGTGAGAACAGCCCAGGAAATAATCGTACTCGGATACTCGCTTCCCGATAGCGATTTCAGACCTCGAATCCTCCTGCAACTCGCCGGGTTCAATAGGAACGAAGAAGTTCAACTGAAACTGGTCGATCCAAGAGCAGCGCAAATCTTAGATCGCTACAAGCGTTTCCTGGCGTTCAAGGTCGACACGATCACGAGTCCCTGGCAGGAGATAATATTAGGGTTGTAGAGTCTGTATGCCTGCGAGAGTGGTGGTGACTGTCTTGAGGATCAAGCGATTTTTGGATGGGTTCATCTTCTGCGCACGCGTCTGATCAAGCTTCGAGGAGCGAAATACGTATCTCTCACCCCACTCTCCATCCAGTGTTCCCAAATACAAGTCAGCAATGCGGGCAGTCTATGTGCCGTAAGCAACTGGCTACGCCCCCTGCCGAAGCGATGATTCGAGGTGCCTACCTTCCGCTTCTAACTGGGCGACGTCAGCACCCGTTAAAAGGTTCATAAAAGTCCATACATTGAAATCGCAGCTTACCCAAATAGAACCGCTCTTATCGGCGCTCGTGCGGACGGTTAATTCCGTTGCATACGCACGAATGTCAAACCGCCACAGTGCAGAAGCTTTGCTCCCTCGCGAGAACCTCCATTCGCTCGGATGTTCTTCCACCAGACGATACCCTAACTTAGAAAAATGCGAGACTATCTTCGGACCGACGTTACTGATGCCGGGGGTTGAAAAACCAACATGTGCTTTTAGTGCCATAAGCACACCCTTTTTACTACTTTTCTCGCACCCACACTATATCCAAGACGTACTCGACACGCTCCCGATCATTTCTCGCACACAAGTACCCAAAAACTCTAAGCCATAGTTGATCACCGCAATTTTCGCTCCGGATTATAACTGGGCGCTCACAGACCGTCAAGCACGAATTTCCAAATCTGAATCTCCGCCCAACCGGAGCAGTGAAATGTGTTGACAGGCACCGCCAATCGCAGTTAAATCTTGGCAGAAAAGGCCGAGCAAATTAATGAGCCGTCATTGGATTCCCGCCTGCGCGGGAATGACAAGAAAAGCAGGGAAGACCGATGAAAAAACTGTGGGTAAATGTGGTTCCATACGAAAAGGGCCTTGCTATTGCGGCGCTGGAAAGCGGCGCCGAGGCGGTCGTCCTGCCGGACGGCGAGACCAGTAAAGTCCGGCAATTCGGCAAGATAAAAACCATCGAAAAAAACGGCGACATCAAGCCGGGCGTGGCAGTCGAGTTCATAGATATAGCCAGCAAAGCCGATGAGGATAGGGCTGCGGCGGTTCCCGCTGATAAAATTGTCGTGCTGAGAATGCTCGACTGGACGATCATCCCAATCGAAAACCTGCTCGCCCGGCGCGGCAAAAATATCATCGTGCAGGTCGAAAATAGTAAACAGGCTAAACTTATGGTCGAGATTCTTGAAAAAGGTGTCGATGGCGTTCTGCTCAATACGACCGATGTAAATGAAATCAAAAAAACAGCCGAAATCGTTCACGGCATAAGCGAAAAAATTCCCTTAATAATAGCTACAATCACAGCCACCAAGCAGCTTGGTATGGGCGACCGGTCGTGTCTTGATACCTGTACGCAGATGACTCTCGGCGAAGGAATCCTCATCGGTAATACTGCCTCGGGCTTTTTTTTGGTGCACTCTGAATCGGTCGAGAATCCTTATGTTGCCGCCCGGCCTTTCCGCGTCAACGCCGGCGCCGTGCACGCATATACTTTAACGCCGGGCGGCAAAACTAAGTACCTGGCGGACCTAAAAGCCGGCGACGAAGTCATGCTGGTAAATTGCCAAGGCAGAAGTCAAACCGCCTATTTAGGCAGAAACAAGATCGAAAAACGCCCAATGATGCTCATCGAGGCCGAGGGTGAAGGCCAGCCGATAAGCCTGGTGATGCAAAACGCTGAGACAATTCGGCTGGTTTCGCCCGATGGCAAGCCGGTCTCGGTTACCACTCTAAAGCCGGGCGACAAAGTGCTCAGCCACATCGAAAAGGCCGGCAGGCATTTCGGCATGCAGGTCGATGAAACACTGATAGAAAGATAGTGCAGTAAATATAAGCTAAAACAACCCAGCAGCTACGGAGGTAAAAAATGAAGCCGCCAAAAACTGACAAGTCGCACGCAACTCATTCTAAGATAGTTAGCTGTCATGCCCATAAAAAGAAACATCGCTGGCTAAAATACACATTTCCCATTGCAGGACTGATGTCACTAATATGGTTTTTAATCCGAGTGATACCGAAGCCTTCGCGGGCGACGTATCCGTGCCAGCGAGTAGCGTTTCCGCTGGCGTCAGGATTCATAGCCTGGCTGCTGGGCTTAGGCGCTGCCAGCGTAGTATTCAGAAAGGCCAGGCTGAATCTTGCCCGTAGACGGTATCTGGTGGGCTTAATCTGCATCGCCGTGGGCGTTATGGCCGTATGGCTGACCGTAGCTGCCACCGGCGAGAAGTCGGTGTTGGCTGAACCGCAGCCGGTAAATCAGCCGATGGGGGTCGCCAAGGGGATCTATCCAGGACGGGTCATCTGGGTGCACGACCCTGATTCGACCGACTGGAAGGGCCCCGGCGATGGACATCCGTGGCAGAGCAGCCATACTGATCAAGCCGCTGTGTGCCGGATGATGTCACGGGCGATTTGTGAGCTGACCGGCCAAGCCAGTGACGCAGCGGCGTGGGACAGGCTTCTTAGATGCCTCAACAAAGCACGCGGCAAGGGCGAAGTTGGCTACAAGCCGGGCGAAAAAATCGCTATCAAGGTGAACTTTGTCGGCTTTATCTGGACCCACGGAGGCGTCAATAAGGATACCTACAACCTGAGTAGCACAATAGATTATATGAATACGTCGCCGCAAATGCTTGTCGCCCTGCTGCGGCAACTCGTCAACACGGTCGGCGTCAAAGAAGCCGACATTGCCATCTGCGATAGTCTGGCGTATTTTGCAAACGAGTATTATGACATTATCCACAAAGAGTTTCCGAACGTAGTGTGCATGGACCATGCCGGCAAATTCGGCCGAATCCAGATGAAAGAATCTGCCGTTCCGCTCTACTGGAGTTGTCGCCCCCAGGGATGCAAGCAGGACTACGTCCCTGACGTTTTTGCTCAGGCGGACTACTTAATCAACTTCGCCAACCTCAAAGCCCATACCGGCACGGGCGTGACACTCTGTGGCAAGAACCACTTTGGCTCACTGGTCAGGTGGCCGGCTGAAAAAGGTTATTACGATATGCACACAAGTAGTTTCTCCAAAGAGACTGGCATATACCGAGACCAGGTTGACCTGTTGGGACACGCTCACATCGGCGGCAAAACTGTGCTCTACCTGATCGATGGCCTTTACTGTGGCGTGCACCCCACAGATATGAACAAAGGGCCAAGAAGATGGAAGTCACCCCCATTCAATGGCGACTGGACTTCGAGCCTTTTGGCCTCGCAGGACCCGGTGGCCATCGATTCGGTTGGCTTCGACTTTCTCTACGCCGAATACGACCGCGTGCAAGAGGGCGGAGTCGACGACTATCTGCACGAGGCGGCACTAGCGGATAGTCCGCCTTCAGGGACATTCTACGACCCTGACCACGCCGATAACGTCAAAAAACTACCCAGCCTGGGCGTCCACGAGCACTGGAACAATCCGACCGAGAAGAAATACTCACGCAATCTGGGAACGGGCAATGGAATCGAACTCGAATTTAGAAAGTAGAATACAGAATTCAGAACTCAGAACTCAAAACTCAGAACTCAAAACTCAAAACAACGCCTCTTGTGTTGTCTACCTTCTGCTATGCCTGGCAGAGTTGGCGTCTGCCGGGGTTACGATTAAGCCAGGCCCTTCAACGATTCCATGCTTCGATGTCTACGAAATCATTCTGCGATTCGACTCGCCGCCAGCACAGAATCCATTTACCGGGATTGAAGTCAGAGCAACGTTTACGCCTGAAGGTGGGACGCCGGCTCAGGTCGAGGGTTTTTGTGACGATCAGGCCGGGCGAATTTTCCGCGTACGATTTTGTCCCTCTCTGGCGGCTACTGTGTATAGATTCTCGCTTACAACTAATGCAGCTCCTGGGCAAGAACACACAGGTTCTTTTCGAACCACCGAACCGCAGGCAATGGAACCTGTAATTGTGAACCGAGAGCACCCGAAGCACTTCCAATATACCGGCTCCGGCAGGCCCTTCTATCATCTTGGGTTCACCACCTATCACCTATTAGACCCGTCAAATACGGATGAGCAAATCCTGGAACTGCTGGACTACTGTGTTCAAAACGGTTTCAACAAAGTGCGATTCCTTCTGACTGGCTATCCAAGAGATACCGATACGCGGAGCAAGGAGCAATATACATTTGCGGGCGACGCGTGGAAGCTGCCGAACTATGGTGCTCCGCCGGGCGAACTCAATCCGCTGCCGGCCTGGCTCGGCAATCCGCACGGATACGACTTCACACGCTTCAACGTAGCCTACTGGCAAAAAGTGGACCGGGCGGTGCAGGCAATGAGGCAGCGTGGAATCATCGCTACGTGCATCGTTACAATTGAAAAACAGAATCTGCCGCAGGAGTATGGGGCACTCACCGAGCACGAGCAGCGGCTCTACCGGTATGCCATCGCCCGACTGGCAGCATTTTCAAACGTCTGGTGGGACCTTGGAAATGAGCATAACGAGTATCGCAAGCAAGACTGGGCGCCGCAGATAGGCCGCTTGGTCAAGCAGTGGGACCCATACGATAGATTGTGCTCTGCTCACGGATATGCCGATTGGTTGTACGGTAATCAGCCCTGGGCGGATTTTATCATCACGCAGCAGTACGGAACATGCGCGGAGGTCAACGGCTGGGCTCTGAAATACCGAGACATTCCTAAGCCCTATGTGAACGAGGAGTATGGTTACGAAGGAAGCCTCGATAAGCCAGGACACGGCATGAACACCGACTGGGTCAGAAAATGCCACTGGTCAATCGCTATGGCTGGCGGATACGGTAGCTATGGTGACTGGACGCCGGGAACCGCCTTCTACACGGGCCATATAGGAAGCGGGAAGGCCCCTTCTCAATTGCGTCATCTACGCGAGCTATTCGAGTCGCTCCCCTTTCCGTCAATGCGCCCGCAGAATGAGTTGGTCGCAGGTGACGCATTCTGTCTAGCCAAACCTATGGAAGTGTACCTTGTGTACTTGCCGAATGGCGGCAAAACGCTGCTGCATACCGAGCCTGCCGAGAAAGGCTACACGATTACGTGGATCGACCCCAGGACCGGAGAGAGAACAAATTCGCCGGCGGTCTCGAATGGGCAAATCGCCCTGCGCGCGCCGTCGTCCGACGATTGGGCCGCGATAATCAAAACAAATCAATAGGGAGACGCAAAACAATGAATCGGCGCGATTTTCTGAAATGGACCGGCTCAGCCGCTGCGGCGGGAATGTGGGCGCAAGTCCGGCCCTTCGACTCTGCTCAGGGCAGGCCCGCAGCCGGCCAGCAAGGCAAGAGACCCAACATCATCTTCATCTTAGCCGACGATTATGGCATCGGCGGCGTGGGCTGCTACGGCAGCGACAGGTTCAAGACCCCAGCTCTCGATGCACTCGCGCAGACTGGCATAAGATTCGAGTACTGTTTCTCAATGCCGCTGTGCGCGCCGTCACGGGGGGTATGCATGACGGGCCGGTATCCTTTCCGCACAGGCGTGGTCGATAACGGTTCGGGCGGCCGGGCACATCCGGACAAGGAATTGTGCATCGCCAAAGTCATGAAACAGGCCGGCTACGCCACGGCTGTGGCCGGAAAATGGAGGCAGCTAAGCTACTTCACCACCAAGCAAGACGCCCTGCGTTGGGGCTTCGATGAATTTCTGATCTGGGGCGTTGACATGAGCAAAGGCAGCCGATACTGGGACCCCGACTACAACAAGAATGGCCAGCCGCTGTCCGATTCGCAAGGCAAGTATGGGCCGGACCTGCTCCACGAGTTCGTTGTGGACTTCATCCGCCGGCATCAGGACCAGCCGTTTTTCATTCACTATCCGATGACGCTGATCCATGGCCCCATACAGCGCACGCCCGACAGCCCGGCTGAAGGCGCGGACCATTACGCCGACAACATCGCGTACCTTGACAAGTTAGTCGGCAAGCTCGTCGCCGAGCTGGACCGGATGAATATTCGCGAGAAGACATTGATTGTTTTCACCGGCGATAACGGCTGCACGCCTCAGGCGTCAGGCGCCAAGGGCGGCAACAGCGGAGGCACGCTCAACGGTCGGGCAATTGACGGCGCCAAGGGAAGTATGAAAGAAGGCGGCAGCCGTGTCCCTTTGATTGTGAATTGGAAGGGCACCACGCCGCCTGGACAGGTATCGAAAAACTTGGTGGATTTCAGCGATTTCTTTCCCACCTTTGCGGAACTCGCCGGCGCTAAATTGCCGGCAGATGTCACGATAGATGGCCACAGTTTCGCACCACAACTAACCGGTGGGCGGGGCAAAGCCAGGCAGTGGATTTTCGTGCAGTTGGGTCAACAGTGGTACGTCCGCGACGCTCGCTGGAAGCTCAACCAAGCGGGCGATTTGTTCAATATGAAGGATGCCCCGTTCCGCGAAGTCCTTACTCAGGCCGACAGCCCCGAGACGCAGGCGGCGCGAGCCACGCTCCAGCCAGCGCTTGATGCCTTGCGACCGACAAACGACCGGAAGACACAGGACAAAAGACGGACGAAAGAGCCGGGAGCATCAGCGACCGGCAAACGGAAGAAACAAAAGTGACCACGTCTATCACTATGTTATGACCCGGCCCTGGTGAAATCGGTTTCCTGCTGAACGCCTGGGTTCATCCGCCATACAGGCAGCGGATTTAGGCCAGAGAAACTACTTGCAGCTTGATTTTGCTATTGACACTTGGCAAATTCACAGTAGATTCTATGTCAAGCTGAAGGAGGTAGGGTCCGTGAGGAGGATCGTCGAACTCGGCTTTTTGAGCGACAGAGATTTGTCGATTTTTGTTCGGCTAATCGGCAATAGACGGTGTCTGCCTATTTATCGCGGCGGCTTTTGGGGCTGCTACGAGTGTCCATTTCAGTCTGATGACCTCGAAATCATGGCGGCGCATATTCTGCGCATCCACGAACCTGCCCCGTTGAGCAGCGAAGAGGAACTGTGCGAAGAGTACCATAGGGTCTGATACGGCAGCCAGCGTTTCAAAAGAGCATTTCAAAAAAGACGCTACAGAGGACACAGAGCGCGCCGAGGTTAAAAAATACGTAAGGGTTCACGTAGAAAATGCTTGCAAAATCAGCCGGTCCTGTACTACAATTAACGAAACGCAAAGGGTTAAAGGAGGATATTCACATGACTAACTCAATTCTAACCAGGTTCGTTGCGGTATCTCTATTGCTTGCTTTATGCCCTGCCAAAAGCCCGGCTAAAGAGTGCGTTCTGACGGTAGGGAACGAGCAACTTCGATTCGTGCCGCAAGGCGAAAAGGGTTATGTGGTTAAACAGGCTAAGCGAACAGCGGGAATCAGCGCTTTAGCCGGCACGCTGTTTCTCGAAGAAGGCCAAGTCCGGCCAATTGGCGGCCTGGACCGCCATGGCATCTGGATAGTAGAGAATGATGGCCCTGCATCCAGGAACGATGCGGTCATGGCTGAACTATCCCGCAGCGGAGCAGCCGATTATGTCGCACCGCTGTTCTCATCGAGTGGCGAGACCGTAGCCGTCATTCCCGAAATTGTTATTCGCGTTTATCCTGGAGTAGATGCCAGGCAGGTTCATTTCCTCTGCGAGTCGATGGCCCTGGCCATAATCAACCCAATGGAGTTCACGACACAAGAGTATCTGGTGCAAGTCCTGGGGCCTGATGCTGATGCCGTATTTGCCGCTGTTGAACGGCTCAACGGGGTTCCATTTGTCGAATGGGCGTGCCCGAACACCGCATCGCGGCTGCACTTGGCTGGACAGACTGTCTCTGCTGGCGAGCGTGTTCGTGTGCAGGATTCTGCACAGGCTCCTGCTGGCGGTCCTGCCACGTCAGGCGTGTTCCCGAACGATGAGTATTTCCCGGTGCAATGGCATCTACACAACACCGGCCAGTCCGGCGGGACGCCGGGTGCAGACATCCGCGCTCCCGAAGCATGGGAGATCACAACAGGAGACCCGAATGTCGTGGTCGCCGTCCTTGACACAGGTGTGGATTCAAATCACCCCGACTTGGTGAACAATCTGGTGCCAGGGTACGATTTTCTGGACGATGATGACCAGCCAGAACCAGCACTTGATCCCTACCCAAATGGCCACGGAACGGCCTGTGCTGGACTCATAGCCGCACAAGGAAACAACGCCATCGGAGTGACAGGGGTTGCGTGGAACTGCAAGATTATGCCCATCCGGGTCTCCGGCTATCAATCCGATGGGACGTCGGTTCGGGACACAGAGGCAGATCGCGCAACCGCTTTTCGTTGGGCAGCGAACAAGGGTGCCGATGTTCTCAGCAATAGTTGGTCTTGGAGCACAAACCCTACGCCTATCATTCAATCTGCCATCGTGGATGTCACCAAGGTGGGTGGCATAGGTCGTGCTGGAAAAGGCTGTATTGTCCTGTTCAGCGCGGGCAACAGCTCAGGTCCTGTTCAATACTATCCTCCCAAGTACTCTGAAGTCATTACCGTAGGGGCGACAGATCACAATGACGTGAGATGTTATTACAGTAATTATGGCCCTGAATTGGACGTTGTAGCCCCGAGTGCGCCGGGGACCGGAGACAGCGACTTAAGAAGCACGGGGGGCAGAGGATGGCTGTGGACAACCGATATCCATGGACCACCGGGATTCGGTTCACGTCCGGAAAACCCGTACCCTGAGGTCTTGGATTATACCCTCTTTGGTGGTACATCGGGGGCCTGTCCCATTGCCGCCACCGTGGCGGCCTTGATTCTCTCTCTCGAGCCGAATCTGACCAGCGAGGAGGTCCGGCATTTCCTTGAACGGTCTGCGAAAGACCTGGGCGATCCTGGCAGGGATGATTACTACGGCTGGGGTCGGGTCGATGCACGGGCGGCACTGGATATGGTCTTAGCCAAGCGGGCGGACCTCAATAACGACTGGAAGGTAGACTTCAGCGATTTTGCAGTGTTTGCTCAATGTTGGAAGACCGATGATTTGCGAGGTGATATAGGCCCTATCCCGCGACCTGACGGCGTTTTGGATGTCCAGGACCTTGCCCTTATGGGTGAGTATTGGCTGAAAGAGATTCCAGAACTCGGGCTGTTCGCACACTGGAAACTCGATGAGGCAGAAAGTGAAACAGCATACGAGAGCGTTTATCACCGCAACGGCACTCTTCAGGGTAGTCCCACCTGGCAGCCTGCCGCTGGTAAGGTAAATGGAGCGCTCGAATTCGATGGTGTCGATGATTATGTTAGCACGCCGTTTATTCTCAACCCAAGCGCGGGGCCGTTCAGCGCATTTGCCTGGGTCAAAGGCGGTGGCCCAGGCCAGGTGATCCTCTCTCAAGCCAATGGCCGAAACTGGCTTTCGGCAGAAGCGGCAACTGGGGCCTTGATGACCAACCTGACAATTGGTCTGGTCCCCAAGCCACTATCGTCACAGGCTGTCATTACCGACGGCAACTGGCACCGTGTGGGGGTTTCCTGGGACGGGGCCAGCCTTGTGCTGTACGTGGACGGCGTAGAGGTTGCCAAAAAGGCGCAGAGCGGTGCGCCGGGTTCTGTAAGCGGACTTTACATCGGCGCTGCAAAAGGTCTTGAGCCGGGCAGTTTCTGGTCCGGCCTGATCGATGATGTACACATCTACGACCGGGCGGTGACACCGTGAGAAAGCGTAAAATTCAAAGTTGAAAGCGTAAAACCGTGGAATTCAACAGTTTTTAATTCTTCGCTTTAAGTTTTAAGTTTTCCAAGGACGGCACTATTTTTTTGCCACAGAGGACACAGATTAGTTCGTAGTTCATAGTTAGTCGTTCATCGGCGAACACCGAACAATGAATGCTGAACAATGAACGATATTGGGCCAGTCCTGTTCGGTGCTGTCAGCCCCTTTTCCGGCCTTTTTTCGCTGAAGATTCACTTGACACCCAGACCCCGCGCTGTGTATGATATATATATAACTAAATTGAATAGAACTGAAATAGGAGACAGGATACAGAAGACAGAGGACGGAGGACAGAAGCCTGTCCTGCCTGTCCCGAGCGAGGTCGACGGAAGATTGGCGAAAGAACAGGAAACAGAGATGCGAGAAACAGGGGAATGTAGGCTTATTGGGCAAGATGAGCCGATTTGCACATATTTTTTGCAAAACAAAGCCAATTTTCATCAGGCCAAAATGAACGCAAGACCAATAATGACAAAGGATTATGAAAATAGATGGGCCTTCAGAGTCGAGCAAAAACAAAGCCAATCAAAGCCAATTTGAGCGGTTTCTGGATCGAATCTAAAACACTAAGGTTCTGAACATCTGGATTTTGTACTTTGAGATTGTTTAGTGCTTAGAGCTTAGAATTTGGGATTTATGCGTGCAAAAATTCTTTACGACTATCTGAAAAGCGGCAATTTATTCAGCGACCCCGACCCCGGCTCCGTCCACGTTGGTCCGAGAAAAAGCTGCACTGACACTAAGAATCGCCCCTGCAATGGTGCCGGGTGGAATTTACCGGACTTTTTTCTTGAATTCTTTCTCTCGATTGCGTACAATCATTTTAGTATGGAGGAGCGGCAAGGAACGGTTTCCGTTCCTATCACGCTCTATTGTGGAAAACGTCAGCCAACCGCGGCAGTTCACCGCAAAGGACGCCGTGCCAGAAGAGCAAAACCAGGGATGGGAAAAGAGCCGGCGATCTTTGTGCACTCAGCGGTAAAGAAGTGTTTAGAGAGGAAGGGTATCGAAAATGGCAAGAAAGAAAACATTGGCGCTAATAATGGTAATTAGCTTGGTCTTGGCCGGCGGCTGCAAGCAGTTATCCAGGATTGAAGATAACCAGCTCGAGCTGCACAGGGCGCTGGCGGCCAGTGCAAAGCACTTAGCAACCAGCTTGGTTCGCGTGGAAGAGAACCAGGGCAAGATGTCCGCGGCGATTGAGCAGTTGCAGGCCAGCGCCAACCGAACTGACAACAAGGTGGCCACTCTTGCAGCAGGCCAGGAGAAGTTGCACGCGGCAATTGAAGATGTGCAGGTCGGTACTGAAAAATGCGCTGCTGAGATAGCTGCCACAAAGCAAGAGCAGAATGCATTCCAGGCTGCTCTGGGCGAGGCGCTCAAGGCCGGCAGGGATGACTGGACTGCTCAGATAACCAAAATTGGAGAGGGCCAAGGTGCACTCCAGGCAGGGATTGCCGAGGTGAAAAGCGATGTCAAGAAAGTATCCGGCAGTGCAGATGGTCTGCGGCAAGATATGGCGCAGTTGCGGTCCGCCGTCGGCGGACTGCAAGCCGGCACAGAGAATGTGACCGGCATAATAGATATAGTTGGCCAGAAGCAGCTCAAGTTCGAGGAGAAAATCCTGGCTGATATTCGGGCGGTTTCTGCCGCCGTCGATGCCATCCAGCAAAGACAAGCTAAATTGGCCGAGCAAGTCGGAGGCGTGCAAAATAATACCGATCAGATGCGCGAGAGTATGATAGCCGTTCTCAAGCAGCTAAGAAGCGAGCTTTCGCGAATCAGCTCAGAAATAGGCTCGGCAAAGCCCGGCGAAGCGGGAACATCCGCCAGCGAGGGCCAGAAGTAGGCTAAAACCCGGCGAGTGAACGCTGGCAGGCAACCTCACGGACAATGTAAAACAGAATGAGCGTTTCCTCAGGTTGGCTTTTACGGTGTGACAGCATGAGCTAAAGCACCGTAAAAGCCCCTGTTATTTCCGTCGGCCAGGCAAACGGCGGAGCACAGCCGGCGTAGCTATTGCGCACAAGCAGTCAGCAGCTCAGTTCCATTAGATACACATTGTCTTGTTGGCTTGTCCTTTTTCCAAGGATGTAGAAGTGTTCACCCCTGTCGCAGGAAAGCAGCAGATCAATCTCGTCGCCTTCAAAAACCTCGGCTAAATAAGTGACCTGTGCAGAACGGATGCTGCCTTTGAATTGGAATGTTCGTTTCAATGCGTCCATAGCCCATCGCACATATTCGGTGTTATTTGCGTGCCCATTCAGGTCAATCGAACTGTAGGGCACACGCACATGCTCCAGGTCGCTATAGGTACTGCGCGGTTCTAATCTGGTCAGTTTTTCTGCTATCGTTTTTGGCCCGCTTTCGGGCAGGGGCAGGCCGAGCCGCAATAAATTCTTAGGGCGATTCTTTTGCCTGTCTAATACCATCCACTCGCTGCCGGCTTTGAATAGCTCACAGCCATGCGGGTCTTTGCCGAGGAATTCTCTGGTAGCTACCACACGGCTATGCCCGCTCGGCCAGGTTGTGATGGTCACTTTCTCACCCCACCGCGGCAAGCGATCGATCTCTATTCGCAAGTTCGACAGAACCCAGCAACTGTTTATCTGATTCAGCCTGTCGTATCCAAAGCCGAGTTGTTCCGCGTGGAATGCTGCCGCTTCCTGCAAATGCTGCATAAGGACATTCAACTTGATGCTGCCGTCCGCCTGGCACTCGTATGTCTTGACCGTAAATGTATCTTCCTTGACCTGCATGTTTTGTCGGCGCTATGTTATGAACTGAACTTTTGCAAAACTCTTGTTATGAAATTACAACCCTGCGTTTGCACTCATCAAGGATGTCTGCGGTTCGGGTGGCGCCGACCCTGGTCACGCCCAGCGAGCGCACCTGTAAGAGTTTGTCCAGGTCGCGTATGCCGCCGGCTGCCTTTATCTGGACGTGGCTGGGCGAATGTTGCCGCATCAGTTTGATGTCTTCGATGGTAGCGCCGCCTGAGCCGTAGCCCGTTGACGTTTTCACCCAATCCGCACCGATCTCGCCGCATATCTGGCAGAGCTTGATCTTATGTTCGCTATCGAGATAGCAATTCTCAAAAATGACTTTCACTTTTTTGCCGCGCTCGTGCGCTAAATCGACAATGTCTTTTATGTCAGCCCGAACGTAGTTCCAGTCTTGGCTGATGACTTTGCTGATATTGACAACCATATCGATTTCTCCGGCGCCGTCATCCAGCGCTTGTTTTGCCTCAGCCAATTTGATTGCGGCGGCATGGCCACCGTGTGGAAAGCCGATCGTGGTTGTGGGCACAACTTTGCTGCCTTTCAGGATTTCGGCGCAGCGCTTTAGATAATACGGCATGATGCAGACACTTGCCACATCGTATTGACGCGCAAGCTGACAGCCTTGCTCGAGCTCTCTATCGGAGAGCGCTGGGTTCAGCAGCGAGTGGTCGATCATCTTGGCAATATCCTGGTACGTGTAGTCCAGGGTTCCTTGTGCACCCATCATCTATCCTCCATTGGATCGCAGGCGGATTCGGGCGTAACGTAGATTCGGGCTGTCGTCAGCGATTCCGAAAAGATCGATTACGTCTGAGGGCTTCGACCCGCCGCGAGGAGTATTCGTAAAGAAATTGTGAAACGGGTAACGCAAATCGACACGCTCAAAACTTGGCCTGCCCGGTCCGGCAGGTATTCGCCCGATATAGTTGCCAAAGCCGCGCTGTTTCTCCCCAGCCTCTGTCCCTGCAACTATGGCATAAAGTTCTTCGTCTGGGCCAACGTGGAACCGGGCGAATGCCGGCTCAAGCCCTGACGACCCTTCGGAGGTCTCTGTGAGCGTCATGTGCGAAACAACTTTGCCAGCCTTGACCACCACGTATTCTAGATGCGCCGTCATGGGTTCGCCCGGAAAATATTTGTCCCGAATAAACGCATATTGATGTGGCCGCTTCAGATAAAGCAGGTGAGATGCCCCGGCACTGTCTATATACAAGTCGAGATTTTGGATATGCCCACACGTCTTTTCGACGGTGTCGATCTCGATTAGCTCACCAAAGCCGGTGGTTCTGATATTGTCGGTGCAGGTGTAGAACAGCCGACGAAAGACGTAGTCCCACTGGCTTTTCAGTTTCTCAAATTTGAGCTTTCTCCACTGCTCTACCGGCTCGACAATATCGCCAATCGCCAGCACAGCGGCGCAGCCATCCCGTAGCACGACCTGCGGATAACAGGCTCTGATTGGGAATTTGATTTTGCCTTTCTGATGCCAACTGCCCTGCCTGTCACGGTAGGAAACGAATTGCTCGCCGGTTTTGGCATTGATGTTCACCAGCAGCAGTTCGCCGTTGGCCCCGTCCGCGGCAAAGCCTCGATAGGAATGGTCGGTGAAATAACTGCCGTCCGCCCAGACCGGCTCGTGAATTCTGGCCGTCCCATCCAGATTCTGCGGGTCGAATTCGAGCACCAAAGGCTGACACCGCCCGTACTGCGTCCCTGGCGCCTCAGTAGAAGGATTCACCGATAGAAAGACGGGACCTTTCTCGAATACGGCAATCGGGCAGGGTTCGCGCTGCCTGAATTCTTTCTCGGTCTGCATTAGTTTCCAGCCATCCGCGTTTCGCCGCCACAACTGCCAGCGGGTATTGCACAGCGGCGGAACATCTTTGCCCGTTTCGATAACCGATAGATAGACATCCTCGCTCTGCCGGGCGATAACAGTCGAGCCGTAGCACCACAATGGCCCGGCTCCATTGTTGGCAGATGTGTATAGCGTCACCACCTCCTCAGCCTGAACCGCGCATCGCACTTTGTCGGCTGCTGTTTCTGTTTGCTTTATTGGTACTGCCGCCCGACAGGTGCAGCAGTTGACGATTGCCCATATCAGCAAAGCGTCTTTCCCTTGGCACTTCATATTTCAGTAAGATACCAGCTTTTGCAGGAGGTTGGAGCGCAAAATGTGGTCCTGGCGGTGCTTTTTTGTTTATTTCGCAGCGACAGCCAGATAAAGTGGATCGTGTTGAGATCAGATGGCAGCGTTTAGCGTGCAGCGTACAGGCTATCCGCTAAACGCTCCACGCTGTACGCTGACGGTGCTCAGATATGGGAGGTAACTATTATGAAAGGTGTCCCAGTAAATTCCTTATCGCTTTTGCTCGCCGCGGCATTTTCCTTAGTTTTTCCCTCCGCAAGCTCGGCAGAAGTAAAAGCCTGGCAGGGCACTATCACAGTTCCCACTTATGGATGGGAAGAAGACATTAATCCCAAGCTCTGGGCTTTGGAGAGCCAGGCTAAGTTTGCCACTACAGTCAGAGGCTCAATCGTCTATCCTTATCCGATGCAGGACCACCTTTCCCGGACAAAAGTAGACCGAACCTATAAGGCACTATTTCTTGAAAATGAGTACCTGAAGGTCACGTGCCTGCCCGAACTGGGCGGACGCCTGCACTCGGTATTCGACAAGACTGAGCAAAAGGAGATGTTTCATTACAACAAAGTAATCAAGCCCGGCATGATAGCGATGCGCGGCGCCTGGATAAGCGGCGGAGTAGAATGGAACGCCGGGCCGCAGGGACACACCGTCACTTGTGTCTCGCCGGTGGATTCGCTCATTGGCCAAAACCCTGACGGCTCAGCGTATCTGCAAATCAGTGATCTGGAAAAGAGCCAGCGAACCCAGTGGACTGTGCGCGTGACTTTGCATCCGGGCAAGGCCTACCTCGATGAGCGGATTCGCATTTTCAATCCTGCAGATGCGGTCAGCCCTTACTATTTCTGGAACTGTACCGCCTTTGTGAACCGGCCCGGCACGCGCTTCATCTATCCTATGACGCTCGGAACCGACCACAATGGAGTCACATTCTTCTCCTGGCCTATCCACGAAGGGAAAGATTTATCCTGGCTAAAGAATTTTGAAACCTCGGCGTCAGTTTTCTCTGTGAGCTGCACCTTTGATTTCTTTGGTGCTTATGACGTAGATATGGATCGCGGTATCGTGCAGGTGGCCGATCACCGAGAGCTTAGTGGAAAAAAAGCCTGGACATGGGGCACCTGGGACTTCGGCCAGGTGAGCCAGAAGAACCTGACCGACGATGACGGCCCGTATATTGAGGTCCAGAGCGGGCCGCTGCCGACACAGTCCGACTACGGAATGCTGCTGCCCAGGCAGGAAATCTCCTGGCAGGAATGGTGGTACCCGGTGCACGGACTTGGCGACGGTTTTGAATACGCAACTAAGGATGTCACGGTTAAGACCAGCCGACAGGACGACGGTCTCCAGTTGCGTATCATCGCGACGGCTGAGTTTCCAGCAGCAACCTGCACCTTATCCGAAGGCGGCCTGGAGCTGCTTAGAAAGTCTCGCGATCTTTCCCCGGCCGGCCCCCAGATAGTGACGCTTCGCTCGGCGTCGAAGTCGCCGGTCGATGTGACCATCAGAGCAAAAAATGGAGATGTCCTGGCTTCTTTCACCACGCCTCTTCCGATTCCGAAGGTTTCTCCGCCTCAGCACGCCGAGTTTCTGACCAAATCGGATGAGCAACTGAGTGTGGAGGAAATGTATCTAAAAGGTCGAAAATTCGACCTGGCGACAAACCGCAAAAGTGCCCGGCAGTATTATGAGAAAACTCTGGCGAAAGACGCTCAGTATGCGCCCGCACTGCGCGACCTGGCGGTGCTTGATATCGAAGCGGGTCTTTACGAGACAGCCATCGACCGGCTGAAAAAGGCTCTATTGCGAGATCCCGCTGATGGATTATCCTGGTACTTCCTGGGCGTAAGTCACCTGAAGCTAAGAAATCAGCCTGAATCGCTCAACTGCGCATACCAGGCGGTAAGATGCCTCGGCACCGCTTCTTTGGGCTACGACCTGGCCGGCCGCGCTTATATGCGTCTGAGAGATTACGCAAAAGCCGTCGATGCCTTTGAGAAGGCCGTGCTGCTGAATCCGCAGGATACAAAAGCGAGGGATCATCTGCTGCTTGCCCTATCTGCTGTGGGAAAAGGTGACTCGGCCTACAAACGCGCCAAAGAAATAATTGCCGAGAATCCGACCGAACTGGTGCCGAGGGCGCTTCTTGCCCTTCAAAGCAAGGCCGAGATGGACCGCTTTGTGCGACAGGTACGCGATTTTGTCGGCGAGGGCGAATTTGAAATGTTACAGACCAGCCTGGTCTTTGCCGAGTTGGGACTGTTGGATGGGGCAACAAGGCTGCTGCGTGCGACTTGCGTTGACGGAGTTCCGCAAACAGAGCGACGTCCTTTGCCTTTATACTACCTGGCTTGTTTTAACCACGCGGATGAGACGCCCGCCAGAGCCTACCTAAAGCAGGCTGCTGCCACATACAAGGACTATGTTTTTCCGTCCTGCCCGGAAGAGCTTGAAGTGCTGCAATATGCCGTTAACGAAAATCCTGGCGACGCATACGCGCATCTTCACCTGGGAAATCTCTACGGGCATCTTGGCCGGCTGGATGAAGCCGCTCGGCACTGGCAAAAGGCCGGCGAGCTAAACCCATCTTTGAGCATCGCGTTCCGCGATCTCGGCCTTTATGCCTGGGCAGTGGAAGAAGACCTGGCTAAAGCTGAGCAGCTTTACCGCAAAGCCATCGGCGCCCGCCCCAAAGACCAGACGCTGTATCGTGACCTGGCGGATATTCTGCTGGCAGCAAAGAATCGGCCCGAGGCCATAAAGGTCTTGGAATCGACCCAATATGATAAAATGCGACGCGCGGATGTTATCATTATGCTGGCACAGGCTTATCTTGACGAGCGCCGGTATAATGAGTGCATCGATTTGCTCGAATCGACGCCGTACTTTGTCAACTGGGAAGGCCAGACCATCACGTGGGACATCTTCCACAAGGCGCATATCGAGCGAGGCCAGCAGCGTTTTGAGGATGCGAAGTTCGAGGGGGCTTTGCAGGATTTCCAGGCCGCTCTGACGTATCCAGCCAATATCGGCGTCGGCCGGTCGAACAAACCTCAGGAAGCGGATGCCCAATACTGGAAAGGAAAGGCGTCGCAGGCTCTTGGCCAACTGGATGAAGCACGGTCAGCCTGGCGGGAAGGTGCCGCCGGAGTGGAAGGTTCCAGCCAGCAGAATAAACACCGCGAACTCTGCAAAGAGGCCCTTGGCGCCCTAAAGTGATCTGCCGGCGTGTGGCAGGGCTGATTAGCCGAGAACTTGTGGGGCTATTTGAAGATTTTTTTCATTACTTGGGCGGTTTTTTCGGGCCGGCCCGGCTGAAAAGGCAGCATCTCTGCGGTGACATAGCCATCGTAACCGATATCGGCGAGAGATTCTTTAACCGCCGCAAAATCTACGTCGCCCTCCAGCAAATCTACAAAGCCCTCCACGGTGCCGACCGAACGTTTGAAATCCTTGACGTGCACACGCTTGACACGCTCGCCGAGGATACGAATCCATTGGTCCGGATAGCCGGTTAGCAAAACATTGCCCACGTCAAAGTACGCCCCAACGAATTCGGAGTCGAAGCTGTCGATGAAGTCCCGCATCTCCAGCGGGCTAAGCAGAAATTTATTCCAGACGTTTTCGATACATAATGTTACGCCGGTCTCTTGGGCAGCCGGCAGAATCTGTTTGACCGCTTCGGTCGCACGCTGGTAGCAGACATCGTAGGGGACTACCTCGGCATCGGGCAAAAAGAACACATCCACCGCGCCGGGCACAAAAAGATACGCATCAGTGCCGAGCCATTTGGCTATCTTCAAGACTTTGCAGGTAAAATCAACTATCTTTTTTCTGACGCCGGCCTTGTTCGCGGTAGGCGAACAGGTCCAGCTTTCGCCCGAGGCGACACTGGAGATCTCAATGCCGATTTTTTGGGCGGCGGCTACAATATCTTCGCACTGGGCTTTCGTGGCCCGGTTTGTGAGGACGCCTTTGCTGGCAATGGCAAGCTCAATCGCTTCAAATCCAAGCTCTCTTGCATCCCGCATCGCCAGGGCTATTGGCTTTGTCGCTTCCAGTCCACCCTCGAACATCCAGTAGCTTGCACTTATCTTCATCTTAAAAATGAGTATAATCAAGATATTAGAGTTTGAAAAGATTTTTCTGGTGACATTTGAGGAACCAAAAATGGGCGAAAAAATTGAACGGCGATCGCTATTACATGAGATCGTCCTGGCTCTACTGTTCTTTGCAACGCCGGCGGTCGCCGAGGCGGGACTTGAGTTTCCCGGCCCCGCGCCGGGCAATGCGCAATGCAGAGTCACCAAAACTGAACTGACCTTGGAAAATGAGGTGATTGCCTGTACCTGGGATATTTCGCAAGGCCGGCTCAAGCTCAAGAATGTGACGGATAAGAAAAGCGGTATGCGGAGCATACCCTACAGCCTGGAGACTGAATGCCTTCAACTCATTTTGCAGGACGGCCGGATACTGAAAGCCTCCGAATTGAATATCGTTGGCGAGCCGGAGTTGACCAATTTGCAGCCAAACCGAGAATCGTGCCGGCTGGCGGAGCGGTTCGGCGGAAAACAAATCAGGGTAATGCTGGCTTCTGCCGGCCATAACCTCAACGTTGAATGGCGGGCAATTTTGCGAGATGGCTCAAACTATGTCCGGCAACAAATGCTTCTAACAGCGAGCGATAAACCGATCAACGTAAAGGAAATAGAGCTGGTGGAGCTGGCAGCCCCGGGCGCTAAGGTAATGGGCACGGTGGATGGCTCGCCCGTAGTCGCGGGCAATATGTTCTTCGCACACGAGCATCCTCTATCCAAAAGCCAAATTCTGCCGGGTGATCCGCCAACTCTACGTTGTATCGTACCCTGTGGGGCGGTAATAAGGCCGGGACAACACTGGGTGCAGAGCTCGGTTATCGGTGTTGTGCCCGAAGGGCAATTACGCCGGGGATTTCTGCATTACATCGAACGCGAGCGGGCACAGCCTTACAGGCCATTTCTGCATTATAATAGTTGGTACGACATCGGCTATGGGGGCGAAAAAATACAGCAGCAGGAATTTCTGCAGGTGATCGAACTATTCGGCACAGAGCTGGTCGGGCGGCGAAACGTGGCTATGGACTCATTCGTCCTAGATGACGGCTGGGATAACACCGCTTCATTGTGGCAATTTCACCAGGGATTTCCTAACGGTTTTATCCCGCTGCGGCAAGCGGCCAACAAATATGCTTCGACTTTGGGGGCATGGCTTTCTCCCTGGGGCGGCTATGGTCAAGCCAAGCAGCAAAGGTTGAAGTATGGCCAAGAACAAGGCTTCGAAATAAATCCGAGCGGCTTCTCGCTGGCTGGCCACAAGTATTATGCCCGCTTCCGTGATGTATGCCTGAATATGATCCGCGACTACAGCCTCAACTACTTCAAATTCGACGGTATCGGCACGGGCGGAACGCCTACCGGCGTGGGCGCTGAATTTGCCCAGGACATCAACGCCCTGCTGCGCCTTATTACCGATCTGCGAACGGCAAGAGGAGATCTGTTCGTGAACGTCACGACCGGCACCTGGCCCTCGCCTTTTTGGCTGTGGTACTGCGACTCAACCTGGCGGGCAGGCTCAGATTGGAGTACATTCGGCTGGGGCTCGAAGCGTCAGCAGCAGGTTACCTACCGTGACAACGAAACCTACCACAATGTCGTCTGCCGGGCACCATTATATCCGCTTAACTCGCTAATGACTCAGGGCGTTATGTTTGCCAATCACGGACTTCCCGATGAACCTAATGGCCTGGTCGAAGACATTCGGGCATTTTTTGCAAGCGGAACTAATTGCCAAGAGCTGTATCTTACGCCGTCCTTGTTGGACTCGCAGGCGTGGGATGCTTTGGCTGAGGCAGCGAAATGGTCACGTGACAATTCGGATGTGCTGGTCGATACGCACTGGATAGGCGGCGACCCGGCTACGGGCGAGGTTTACGGCTGGGCAGCCTGGTCCCGCCAAAAAGGCATCCTGTCACTGCGTAATCCTCACGATAAGACCGGCAGAATCACGCTGGACATCGGCAAAACTTTGGAACTGCCGGCGGGCGCGGCACAGAAGTACTCCTTGAAAAGCCCCTGGAAGAGCGATGCGGGCAAAGCAGCAATTGTGCTATCTGCCGGCCAAGAACATACGTTTGAGCTGAAGCCTTTTGAGGTGCTGGTCTTCGACGCGACGCCGCTATAAGCGTGCATGTTATAGGCGGAACCCGGCTGCCAGGCGAACCATCGTTTCATAGTTGGCCATTATTCTGGGCGTAATTTTCCGCCCGTTCGGTGCTGACGATGGCATCAGGACAAAGCCCCTTCCCTCGCTGCTTGTCCCATCTATCAACGCTCTCTTCACAACCTTCTCAAACTCAGCCGGCTCGATGCTTTCCAGGTCGGCAATCTCCAGATTGCCGAAAAGAACGAGGTACTTGCCGTACTTGCGGCGCACATCGGCCAGCTCTACATCCCCATGAGGAGGTGGTTCAATAGGGTCAATCGCATCTGCACCCATATCGACAATGTAGTCAAGAACGGCACGAATCCTGCCGTGGCAGTGAATTCGGGCAAAACCGCCGTACTTCTGAATAGTCTTAACCATTGGGCCGGTGTATCTCACAACGTACTCTTTGAAAAGATGCGGCGGCAAATAAGGCTCAGTGACGTATTCCGGCCCATATATCCGCCACAGGCGGCCGGGAAACGCCTTTGCTGCTTTCTCAGTCCTATTATGTATATGCCGGGCGAGCTTTTCCAGCAGACGATGGAAGAGTTTCTGCTCGGTCAAGGCAAGAATTGTAAAGTCTTCCATACTGAAAAGGGATGCCGCCTCGCAGATGGGGTCTTCGGTATCCACCATGACGATGCCGCGATCACCGAGCTTTTTTTCTTCTTCGACCAGGCCAGCCACATTGACCTGTTCGGCGAAAATCTCGTCAGGCAACTTCAGATATGCCTTCAGGTCGTCTACATCCTTGAGCAAGTGTTCCACCGTCCACACCGTGTCAACTTCAGGACTGCGGCGAGTAAGTGACGTCATAATCCTGCCGGCGATATTCAAAGTTACCCGCTTGAAACGGGACCCATCCTGTTCATATTTTTCTATCCTGAAGAATTCTGCCCGCCGGGCCTGGAACTCGGACTTAGACGGGAGTCCCTGAACCTCGTGCGAGCGGGGCCTGACGGGGCTGCGCATACGAATCAGGTCGGTTTGTTCCTCCGCTAATTGAAGCAGCGGCTGCCAGGAGAGGTCATTGTAGACGTTAAACTCATCCGGATCGGATGGATTTATCTGGAATCCGCCTATTTCGTAGAAATTAACCGCCGGACGGTCCACCGGTTCGCCGCGTAAGGTGGCCATCAGCCTTTCACACCTGGTCACTGCAGGTTCTCGGCCTTGCCCATCTTTGCTCCGGCTGATTCCTGGGCATCGGCTTGCTTGCTAAGACTTTTGAAAAGCGCTCGGATATTCAGGAAACCGCCGACCAAAACAACGACTGCCAGAATAACAAAAAGCGCAAGACTGATGAAAAAAAACCACGACCAGAACTGTATCCAGAAATTCATTTCTGCCCGCTCCTAAGTTCGGACGAAGCACCACGATCAGGAAAAGCTAACGAACCAAACACCATCAAGACAGTTGCGATCACAATAACGCTCAGCCCGACAATCTCACTGGCAATGTTTATTCCCACCAAGCGCTGTACAGGCTTCAATCCGAGAACCGCGCCAAAACCTGCAATCAGGGCAAGATAAGCTCCTACCCGGCTGGCCCGCTTCCAGTAGATTCCAAGAGCCAACACTGCAAATGCCCCCGTAAAGTAAATAGCCCCGGAAATCGCCATATAGTCCCACAAGTCCTCGCCTAAAGGATACCAAAGGCCCCAGACCAGGACGAAGATGCCGATACAAACGATGAATATCCGCACCAGCGTAATACGTACCTTCGATGACAGTCCATTCTTAAACCAGGGCGTCACCACGTCCTGGGTAAGCACCGTGCTCCAGACCAGCAGGTAGCTGTCGTGGGTGGACATAAAAGCAGCCAGCATTGCTGCGGTGACGATTCCGATAAGACCGGCGGGAAGTATCTGGCTTAAAAATACCGGCATCGCCATCAGCGTGACTTGTGGATCAGCCTGACCGCTGGCGGGGATGAAAATGTTTTTCAGAGCTCCATGCTGGGCAATATAAACGAAGGCAGATATTCCCAGGAAGTACGGCAGCAGAAAACGCATAAGGAATCCGATGGAAGACCACATATAGAGACGTTTGACCGTAGTAGTGTCTTTTGCGGCGCATGCCCGAATCACCGCTGTCTGCCAGACCGCGCAACTGACAAGGCCCAGAAAGAACATCCACACCACGTAAGCCAGGCCGAATCCTTCAGTGTCAAACGGGTCAAAACCGGCTCTACCTTTCAACAAGGATACCGTCTCAATGATGTTGTTCCAGCCGAGGCTTCTGACCGACAGCAGTGTCGCAAGCAAAAGGCCGAAGGTCAACACCACAAACTGAACATAATCGAGCACCACCTCCGAAACCATTCCGCCCAAGCTGGTATAGAGGATAACCACCGCCAACAAAGAGGTCATTATCATCTTAAGTTCGAACGGCGAGGTCAGCCCGGTAACGCACGTGATGAAGACCGCCGCGGCTTTGATGAACATCCCCATATTCAAGATGCCGGACAAGGCCAGAATTATCCCGCCCAGAATGCGGACGTTGCGTCCGAAACGCTTCTCATAGAATTCCGGGATCGTCATCACGTTTGCGCGCCGAAGCGGCACGACGATAAAGCCGGTCAGCCCAACCAGCAGCGTCACAATGGCGGCGGCCAAAGCGATATGAAATGCCGCAAAGCCTCCGACGAATCCTTTCTGCGCCGAGTACATAACCGTCACCAGACACAGCTCGGTCGCGGTCATCGTGGCAGCGCCGAGAAAGGTCTTCAGGCCGCGACCGGCGATGATAAAGTCGGTGACATTGGTGACATACCTCCTGACGTACACGCCGATGGCCAACACCGCGATCACGTAGCCGACCACGATGCACCAATCCAGCGCGGTAAAATTCGTATGTATCCCGGCGGAACTTAGGTCCATACTATCTCCTGCTTATGACAACCTGTACAGTAACCACCAGGTTCGCTTCTGGCGATTGGCATAGTCCAAATAACCTTGTCATTTCGTCAGTATCATCTTTATCGAAATCATAAGTAGAGCCAAGCCGAAAAGCCTGCGTAAGAGAGGCTCAGGCAGTCCCACAACAAGTTTTGCTCCGAGTAATCCTCCGAAGAAAAAGCCCAGACATACAAAGGCCGCTATCTTCAGATCAACGTAGCCTTGATTATAGTATTGCCAGGCAGCCAGAAGACCAATCGGCGGCACCATAAGGGCAAGTGTCGTTCCCTGAGCCTGATGCTGCGAAAGGCCAAATAAAAAGACCAGAGCGGGTATTATTATGACACCGCCGCCCAGACCAAACATTCCGCTAAAAACGCCGGTCAAAAGACCCAAAAGAATGTAAAGGACTATGCTCATAAGAACTCCAAACGTAAAACTTCAAAGGCAAAACTGTGGAATTCCATACTTTTTGGCCTTTAGCTTTAAGTTTTTAGCTTTGTAGGCCGAACAGCTCAGCAAACTTTTGTTCTATATCCGTGCTTTCGCACAAGACCTGGCCAACCAAAACGGCTCTTACGCCTATTGACTTCAGTTTCTCGACGTCGGCTCGTGCTCTTATCCCGCTTTCAGCGACAAGTTCACTTTTACTATCCAGAAGTCCCGACAATCGGCTGGTTGTGTTCAAATCCACCTCCATTGTGGATAAATCCCGATTGTTGATTCCCAGAACGCTGTATCCTTTTTTTGGAAAGCCGACCAGGCTGCGGACTTTCAATAAGGTGTCAGCCTGGTGGACCTCGAGAAGGACCGTCAACGTCAGCTCCGCAGCAGCAATCATCATATCCATCAGTTCGCCGGGTTTAAGGGCCTCGCCTATCAAGAGTATCGCATCAGCACCGGCGGCTCGCGACTCGTAGACCTGCCAGATGTCGATGATAAAATCCTTTCGCAAAACAGGCAGATTGACCGCCCTGGCAATCTCTTCAATATATTCGAGCCGGCCCTGAAAATACTTCTCATCGGTCAGAACACTGATCGCGTCGGCGCCGCACCTTTGGTAAGTCTCAGCAATCGCCACGGGGTCGAAGTCCTGCCGAATAAGTCCCGCCGATGGCGAGGCCTTTTTTATCTCCGCTATTACATTTATGCCGCGACGGTTGGGCTTGGTCACCGCTTTGTAAAAATTGCGGCACTTGGGCATCGAGCGAACTTGATCTTTAAGTTGGTCCAGACTCTTTTGAGCCTGTCTGTGATTCACTTCCAGCCTCTTGTCGGCGATGATCTGGTCTAACATGTTCGCCAAAGCGGTCTACCCCGCGACCTTAACGTAGCCCATGCGCAGTTGGTTGAGCGTATTGGTCAGAACTTCCGTTTCTTCTTCGGTCAGGTTGCCTTTGGTTTTCTCCTCGATCATTTCGAGCATATCGATATTGTATTTTGCCAGCTCTAAGTCCGGCTCCCTTTTCTGCTCGCCCTTCACTTGCAGCAGACCTAAAGCAAATAAAGCCTGAGTAGCAAGCATACTTATCAAGGCAACGAAATCTCCCTGGGGCAAAGGGCCGCGTCTATCCTTTTGCGTCTCAGCCTTTTTCTTCTCGGTTTCTTCCTGAGCGGCTAATACCTCTTTTTCGCGCTGAGCCTCTTTCTTCCAATCTTCATCAATTATTATTTTCTTTTCCGGGGCTTTTTGTTCTTCAGCCATAGTGAAAGCTCCTATCTCATGCCGAGTTTATCTTCTTGAACCAGGTCAACTTCTGCATACGTAGAAACTTGCTGTTCTCCTGCCGTCCAATCGAAAGCGGCAGAGGAGTAGCTTTATTTCTTACGGTACTTTTTCATATCTCTGTCGATGTCCCGCTTCTGGTCTCTTTCAGTGATTGCCTGTCGCTTGTCGTATTTTCTTTTGCCTGTGGCTAGGGCCATTTCTATTTTCGCCAGGCCCCTCTTGTTAAAATATACGCGCAGCGGCACAAGTGTAAAGCCCCGCTGCTGGAGCTTGGTTGTTATCCTGCGGATCTCTGCCTTGTGCAGAAGTAATTTTCTATTTCTGGCTGGCTCATGGCCGACTTGACCGGCTTGTTGATACGGGGCTATTTTAGCGCCGATCAGCCAGCATTGGTCGTCCCTTATCCTGCCGTATGAGCCGTCCAGGTCTGCCTGGGCGGCCCGCAGCGATTTTACCTCGGTGCCCAGCAGGGAAATACCAGCCTCGAACTTCTCAAGAAGCTCAAAATTTCGATAAGCCTTTTTGTTAACCGCTCTGGGAGCTTGCTCGTCTTTGTGCTTAGAGGATTTTACCGCCATTTGCGTTACGATAGCCGCAGCAGCAGTTTATTAGTATTTAGCCCTGGATTTCACCCAGGGTTCTCACCTTATGAACCGGATGGTTAAGGGATAGCGATAATGGAAACCATTGTTGGCCTTGACCGCCGCAATCAAAAGAAAGACCACGTCTACGATGTATGCGGCAACCAACAGAGGAATACCGATACAAACAAAGCATAGAAGCGCGGCTACAAATCCGTATATTGACATAGAGATCTGGAAGTTTACCGATTCTTTGCCCTGCTCGTCAACAAACGGAAAATCATCTTTTTTGATTTGCCAGATTATCAGCGGTGCCACGATGTTGCCGACTATGGGTATCAGAAGGACAGCAAGTCCTGCCAGGTGGCAGAACATCGCCCACATACGGGCGTCTTTATTGATTTCCTTGCTCCCGGGGCTTGGCGGAGCAGCATCGACTTGAACTTGTTCAGGCTCCCGCGTTTGGTTTGTTTGCGTCATGGTCAGGCTCCTTTGCATAACAGTAGAACTTTCGGGACAGTCCCATCTCTTTTAGCAGAGAGCACCTCAGCCGTCAAGAATAAAAGTGCCTGGCCGCCTCCAGCGGGCCAAATCGGATTTCAGGTTTTAAGCCCCCGTTTAGCAGTCGCCGGCACAGCGACGATAGAAGGCAGTTGCTAAAAGCCTCAGGCAGTAATAATATATTCCCTACGAAAACCGAGGTCTTGTTTGGTTATTGGATACTCCGAGCCGCTCATGACCGTGTCAGAAAATATTGTTCCAGCAGTGGTACTGACTATCTTGGCGGGACTTTCGACCGGCATAGGCAGCACTATTGCCTACCTCATCCGCAAGCCAAAGGTAGCCTATCTCTGCTTTTCGTTGGGCCTATCAGCCGGCGTGATGATATATGTGTCCTTTATGGAACTTCTGCCCGGCGCTTTGCAGAGGGTCGGCAAATTCTGGGGTATTACTGCCTTTTTTCTCGGCATAGTTGTCATTGGCCTGATAGATATTCTCACACCCGGAGCGAAAAATCCTCACAACTATCGGGGACTCGATGCTCCCACCGCAGCCCCACAAAACAACGACCTTATGCGGACGGGAATAATGACTGCGCTGGCCATCGGCATTCACAACTTGCCCGAAGGCGTGGTTACTTTTGCATCAACACTCAGTGACGTAAGGCTCGGCCTATTCATCGCCATAGCCATTGCCCTGCACAACATCCCGGAGGGAATCGCGGTGTCTGTACCCATCTTTTATGCCACCTCGAACAGGAACAAAGCGTTCCTCTACTCATTTTTGTCGGGACTCTCCGAGCCTGCTGGTGCGGTAATCGCTTATCTGGCGCTGCTTCCATTTTTGACGCCGGCTGTTCTGGCAGCAACTTTGGCCTTTGTCGCAGGAGTAATGATATACATATCTTTGGACGAGCTGCTGCCGATGGCTCACCGCTACGGCTATGGACACGTTGTCATTTGGGGCGTGGTTCTTGGGATGCTGATAATGGCCATAAGTTTGGTTCTGCTGTGAGAAACCCAATTTTGGTGCGACGAATTTTAGTCATAAGATTCTGAAAGGACTGTGTTACGAAAAGGTTCAAAATTGTCGTGGTAGTTCTTGTTTGCTGGATTTTACATTTAGGTAGTAATCTGGCCGGGCCACAGACACCCAATATAGTGCCCAGCCAGCACAGGCTTAATGTTGTTGTGGACGCCAGGCTTGAGCTTTTGGCAGTAGTACAATTATTAAGCAATTACGGTGAACGCCTCGGATTGATCACTCGATACGATTTCCCATATAAGCGCGATGTCGTAGAGTACTTTTCACTATATAAAAATCATCGCGCAGTGCAATTGTTCGCAGAGATGAGTAAGAGCGGCTTCAGCTTTGATGCCCCTCCTGCCGTTATGCTTTATCTTTCGGACCCGCCGGACCTGACTGCACAATTGCCTTTCACTGACTATCTAAACGGAAGAGCCGGAGGCAAGAAGCGTCTGAGCCAGTTTGTTACCTGCCTGCGTGATTTTGCCAACCAGACGAAGTTTATGGAGTTTTATAAATCACACCAAGGAGTCTATCAGCAGATCGTCACTAACGCATGGACGAAAATGGAAAGTGTCGATTATATTGGGACATTAGAGAGTTACTATGGCATGAAACACAACAGCTACAATATCATTCTTGTTCCCTTATTTGTCGGCGGCTACGGTCACCGCGTGGAAAGGGCGGACGGCGCCTGTGACATCTATAATATTTGTGGGCCAATAAATATAGAGAATGATTTGCCGGTATTTGGCACAGTAGAGAGCTTCAGAGACCTTGCCTGGCATGAATTCGGCCACTCCTTTGTTGTCCCTACAATGGGTAAGCTTCACAGCAGCATCTCTAAGTATTCGTCTCTTTACGAGCCCATCTCGGACACAATGAAAAAGCAAGCCTATGGAGCCTGGGAGATATGCGTTAATGAGCACCTCGTACGAGCAGTTGCCGCCAGACTCGCTTATCAGCAGATAGGTAAGGAAGCGGCGGAAAGGACTCTTCTATATGAGAAGACAAGAGGGTTTTTCTATGTCGAGGCTCTATGCAAGCGACTTGAGAAATATGAGAACGAGCGTAACAAATATCGAACATTTGCGGATTTTTCTCCGGAGCTGATTGACGTCTTCAAAGAACTGTCGGAAAAGAAATTGGGCAGCGAGTTTTACTCTGTCCCATTCACAGGGACCATCAACGCCGTCGTTTCGGACAACAAAGCTGTTGTCCTAATCGTGCCTACTAACGAAAACAACAAGACCGTTCAAGACAGAATCCACGCCTACGTCACGGCGATTCGCGATAAATTCTTCAAGGATTCACCCATATTGACGGATAAAGATGCTCTCAAAAAGAACCTGTCAAGTAATTCAATAGTCGTTTACGGCACGCCGGCAGGAAACATCTGGCTGTCAAAACATATTACTGAGCTGCCCGTTCGTATTGCATCCGATCAGATTACGGCAGAGACCGCTTATCCAGGTGAGCACTTGCGGTTTATTTCAGCCTGGCCGAATCCGCAGAACCCTAAAAAAGGAATTGTGATTTATACAGCCCAGCAGGCTGACGATGTGTATGAGATCAATTCTGTTTTTCACGGGCCTACGGACTACGTGATCGCAAAAGGCAGACAGATTCTGAAATCCGCAGACTATAATAGACAAAATCGGCCCTGGACTTTCAAATAACAAAATGTAGAATAGAAAACATCAGGCGCATTATCTCGCTGTTGTTCGAATTTCCAGGCAAAATTTGCCCATTAACTCCATTGCCGCGCTGGTGTTCTCAGGCGAGCCATCCATCTTCGCATAGGCGTCAACCAATTCGAGAAGATCTTGTGCTGGCTCGACCGCGCCATAATGATGGGCAACGTTGGCAATGACAGCGTCAAGACCGTACTCCATCGCCTTTGCAACGTAAGCCCTGCAAATACCGATCTTCCGCCCCGGCAAATCTCGGACACAGTTGCTTACGCCGAGCACACAATGAACCCCCCGCATATCCTGATCAGTCCTTATCCTCCTTATTGTTTCAAATGTTCGGTAAGTGTAGCCTGGCACGCCCGGCTGCATAGGAATGTCGATCGCCAGCGGAAAAACCATTGGGTCGAAGAAAATCTCCTCGCTTTTGAAGCCGTATTGCCCAACCGCCACATGGAAAATCTGCTTTGCCAGCTCGTGCAACTCAGCGACCGAACTTGACACGCCCAGACCAGCGGAGGCTTTTTCGCTGAGCAAAAGCCCGACGAAGGCAAAATCAAAATCCTTCTTCAGCGGCAGGATTTTATCCGCCGTATAGACCTTCACCGAATTTACAAGTGGTGGCTCGATCTGCTCAGCAGTATTATGCCACTCTTTTAGGCCGGCTATCAGGGCATCGTCGTTACTGCTGTCGATGCAAACCGGCACGCCCCCGCCCCACTTTCGTACCGCCGGGACATACTCGCGCATCATATCAACAGCGACCTGGGGCTCGTCTTCGCCAAACGCGTCAAGATTAACCGCTATATAATTCGCGCCATCACGGGCCTGCGATTTAACCAAGGCTCTGATGTAGTCTAACTGTTTGCTGGGGGCGGAATACGCATCTGTGCCCAGCTTACTTAGCTGCTTCATTATCGTGCCCGTTTCCGGGATAGAGGCGTGGAGCGATTCGCCAATAGTGATTAGCTGCCGTTTCATAATGCTGATTGTACAGAGACCAAAGTCTTATAGCAACCGCTGACCAAGTCGGCAGCAAGACGTAGTCTGCTACCTGTGTGTTTCAACTTTCCGTGCCCTCCGCATCTGATAGCTGTAATGTGGATAACTTGTTGATAACTCAGGATTTATCGGCAAAATCTGCTCTTTCCTGTGCTGGATATGCTTTCGCAGAACTCCAGAGCGGTCTTTCACCCGCACGGACAGATCGTAACTGCTTTGCCAAAAAGCGGTTACATCAACTATGCAGGACGCTGATAACGCTAAGGCGGAATTCTTTGTTCAAAAGACCTCGGATGCCAGAATCTGCCAAAACCTACAACACTTTATCGACAAATCAGGCCGTTGTGGATAATGTGTAGAAAACCTTACCTGAATGTACAGATAAACCAGATTTTGTCTGGCTCAAAGCTTCGTCTCGCGGCAGTCAATTTAGCGGCATTTTTTACACATTTTAGGCATTATTCGCCGCTTACTCGATGCTTCTGGCCTCTGGAATAAACTTGGGCGCAGGGCGTTTTCCTGGTAAAATGCCTGGTCAGCCCGGCAGCGACCGGCCCGGTGTAGCCTTGCCATGCCTGTCCTGAGCGAAGTCGAAGGATGTGGGCAGGGCTTGGCCCCTGCGGACGACGGTATTTAGCCCCGCAATCCTTCGACCCGGCTCAGGCACGCCCCGAGCAAGGCCGAGGGGACAGGTTTATTGCGGGGTTGGCCCGCAACGAGTGTGGATGCAAGACGAGGAACAAACAAAGATGGTTGGAGTTGCTTGTAAGCCGAACACTCAAGAGAAGTTGGAGCTGCTCAGTGCCGATGCCCAGTATGATTTGGCCTGCGCGTGCGGCTGTAGCAAAAGTGAACATCGTCGGCGGAGCAACCAGGGCAAATGGATATATCCGGTGACACTTCCAAATGGCGGCAGGAGCATACTGTTTAAGACATTGATTTCGAATGTCTGCACCAATGATTGCAAATACTGCCCGCTCCGAGAAGATATGGACATTCGTCGATGCAGCCTGGGGCCGGACGAGACGGCAAGAGTATTTCTGGATTATTATCATCAGCGAAAGGTTTTTGGGCTATTTTTGAGTTCGGGCGTTTTGGGCTCGCCTGATGCGACTATGGACAGGCTCAACGCAACTGCACATATCTTACGAAAAAAGTACCAGTTCAAAGGATATGTTCACCTGAAAATTATTCCAGGCGCTAGCGATGCGGCGATAGAACAGGCGCTTTCACTGGCTAGTGCCGTGTCACTGAACATCGAAACGCCGGGCGAAAAGTATCTGGCAAAGCTGTCCGGCAAGAAAAAATATATTCCCGACATAATCGAGCCTATGAAGCTCATTAGCAGACTGACCGCCGCCGGGTCAAAATACCAGCGGACAAAGCAAACAACGCAATTCATCGTGGGGGCGGCCGGCGAATCGGACGCGGAAATCGTAAAGTATGTTTGGGCTTCGTACGACAGGCTGAAGATGCACCGAGTATATTTCAGCGCCTATCAAAAAGGCTTGGGGGATGCATCCATAGCCGGCGAACAGGCCAGCCCGGATAAGCCAGCGGATATTTTTATGCGTGAGCACCGGTTGTATCAGGTGGACTTTCTGTTTCGCAAATATGGCGTCGCGGAATCTGAGATTATTCTCGATAATAATGGAAATCTACCTCTGACCATTGATCCGAAAGAGGCGTGGGCGATGCGAAATCCGGATGTGTTTCCAGTAGATATAAACCGGGCGTCGCGCTTTGAGCTTCTAAGGGTGCCGGGACTCGGCCCGGCGACCGTAAAGCAGATTGTGCAACAGCGAAAAACCGCAAGGATACAACGAATCGAAGACGTAGGCAAAGCCGGACTTAGACTGGAAAAAGCGGCAAAGTACCTGACTTTTTGAACTTCAACTTTTCTCGGCAAGAATCGGTATGAGCGATTTAGTAATCTTTCTTAGCGCTAATTTCTACGCCTGGTTTATCCTGCCAGCACTAATATTCCTGGCCAGGATTGCGGACGTCAGCATAGGCACGGTACGGCTGATATTTGTATCCAGAGGATTCAAATATCTGGCCCCTTTGGTGGGCTTTTTTGAGGTCCTCATCTGGCTTTTAGCTATTGGCCAGATTATGAAGAATCTGTCCAATCCTATCTGCTACATCGCCTACGCAGGCGGCTTCGCAATGGGCAACTATGTGGGCATGTACATAGCTGAGAAGCTATCCTTAGGGCTGGTGCTGATAAGGGTTATCACCGAAAAAGATGCCGGGCCGCTGGTGGAGTGTCTCAGATCGGAAAACTATGGGGTCACCAGTATTGATGGACACGGGGCCAGCGGCGAAGTGCGGGTGGTTTTCACGATCGTTCCGCACCGAGAAGTGCAAAGCGTGGTGGATTTGATTAAAAAATTCAATCCGCAGGCATTTTACTCGATAGAAGAAGTCCGCCACGTTGAAAAGGGAGTATTTCCTGTCAGAAAGAATTGGCTCAATCTAAGCTGGTTAGGGCTATTTCGAAAAGGCGAGTGAATCAACTTTTCTGGCTCTGATCTGGCGGTCAGAGGCTTTTGTGCCGGCCAAACACAGTACTGACGGAGCACCACCCCTAATTTGGGGAAATTTGTTGCAATTTGCGCTCTTGGTCGTTAGTATTCCACTGAAACCAGTTTGGCTGAAATCTGTGGCCAGGGCAAGGTTTTAGAAAATGGCTGAGCCGACCGGAAGTGGTGCCAAAGGTGAAGAAGCCGCTGTCAGCAAAGAGGTTCGGGACTTTGTCGATGGCCTGAGCGATGAGCACCGCATGCTGGTCGTCCTGAAGGCGCAATTGTATGATGGCGCGTGGGAGACAATGCTGGACGACCTGCGAAATCGCTTGGCCGGCAAGCCTTACATATTTAAGCTGGTAAACCGAATACAAGATGACATAAAACGAATCGAACAGATGCAGAAATTCGAGGCTGAGCAGCATATTGATCTGGCTGACTACGTGGAGCTGCGGTGACCTTTTTGAGGGTATGAAAATGCTCAGAGCAGGGCGATGTAGACTATCCTTGACAATGGGGCTGTTGGTTTTGTCTGCGGCAGCCGAAAACTTGGCAGCAAACGATGATTCGCACTGGCTTGTTTCCCCGGAGCTGCTCAAGCAAGCCAACCTGAAAGTAACGTGGCAAAATCAACTGCCGCTTAAAAAGGGCGAGGCACTGGAGCGTCTGCTCCTTCGGGATAATTATATATACGCCCTCTCCGACAAGAATTTCCTGGCGTGTCTGGACAGGCAAAAGGGCAGCATAACATTTGCCCGGCCGATTGCGCCGCCTGGTTTTGTCGTGCTCGGCCTCGATCTCTATAAAGGTGACATTATATCCATAATCGGCGACAACATCGTCGAGCTTGATTCCCGATTGGGCACTGAACGTAGGACCTGGCGGTCGGAACTTGCCGTAACGTGTCCGCCGGCTCGCAACAGCTCATTTTTCTACCTGGCGGGCACCGACCGGCGTTTGCACGCGCTGCACGCCGATAACAGGGTTCAGGTCTTCGCGGTGGCTGCCAAGAACGACTCGATGATTACTTCGATTATCGCAGATGATAAGTTTGTTGTCTTTGGGACCGATGCCGGTAACGTGATAGGCGTTGCGCCGGACAAGCCTTATCAACTGTGGCAATTCGATGCCGCAGATGCCATCGCAGGGACTCTGGTCAGGGACGCGACGTCGTTATTCTTTGCCAGCAAGGATACAAACCTTTACAGGCTCGACATTGTTGACACGCTTGTGACAAACCTCGCCTGGAAGCAGCAAATGCCGGGAATCCTCCAGAAAGAGCCGCGTGTTACTGCTGCGGCTGTCTATCAGTATGCTGGAGGTGAGGGCTTGGCGGCAGTGAACAAACAGAGCGGCAAATTTATGTGGTCGCTGAAAGAAGGTGCTGACTTGCTGGCGGAGGCAGCAGGCAGGGCGTATGTGATCACAAATAAGAGAACCCTGGCGGTGATGGACAATGGCAACGCAAAGAAGTTGTGTGTGGTGAATTTCGCGGACGTCTCAAAACACGCGGCCAATACGACCGATTCAAAGATTTATATTGCTGATAAACGTGGCCTGGTTGCCTGTTTAGAACCGGTTGAATAACCAGTTGTATTAACAAACAGTTTGGAGAAGGAGCTCAAATGGACGTCAAAATCAAAACGGCATTGATCAGTGTTTCGGACAAAAGTGGTGTTGTAGACTTTGCCAAGAAGCTAATCGCTATGGGCGTAAAGATAATCAGCACCGGCGGCACCGCCAAGAAACTTGCCGAGGCGGGCGTCAACGTGGTCGGCATTGAGTCGGTCACGGGCTTTCCGGAAATGATGGATGGCCGGGTCAAAACGCTCCATCCGAAGATTCACGGAGCTCTGCTGGGCCTGCGGGACAAGCCTGAACACAAGGCGGCGATGCAGGCACACAATATTGAGCCGATCGACCTGGTCTGCGTGAATCTTTATCCGTTCGAGCAGACCATTGCCAAGCCGGACTGCACCTTGGAAGATGCGATTGAGAACATCGATATTGGCGGGCCGAGTATGCTTCGCTCGGCGGCCAAGAACCATAAGTTCGTTACTGTGGTGACACAAGTCAGCCAGTACGGCAAAGTCATCGAAGAAATGCGAAAGAACGGCGGCGCGGTGAGCGAACAATTGCGCAGCGATTTTGCACGGACGGCTTTCGAGCTGACTGCTTCGTATGATGCCGCCATTGCAAAATATCTGGCCGGCCGGGCCGGCGTAGACTATCCGGAAAGGGTCTCGATCGCGCTGACAAAAGCGGCATCGCTGCGGTATGGTGAAAACCCCCACCAGACCGCGGCGTTCTATAAGCTGCCGCCGAGCGGCGAACCATCGGTCTGCAGCGCAACTTTGTTAGTGGGCGAGGTCGACATCAGCTTTAACAACATTCTGGATGCCAACGCGGCCTTCGAGCTGGTCAAGGAATTTGAAGAGCCGGCGGCAGTGGTGGTCAAGCACCTTAATCCGTGCGGCTGTGCCGTCGATGAAGACATTCTGGTCGCATACCGTAAGGCCTACGAAGGCGATGTGACAAGCGCGTTCGGCGGCATTATTGCTCTCAATAGGAGCGTTGACGTAGAACTAGCCCGAACGATTATGGAGTCCTACAGTCGATTTGGCAAAGCGCTGGGGGCTGAGGGTTTCTTCGCCGAGGTGATCGTCGCCCCGCAATTCCAGCAGGAGGCGATTGAGATAATAAGGACGCTGAAAAGCTGGGGCAGCAGAGTTCGGCTGCTGCAGACCGGGCCCATCGACAGAAAAAAGATTGACCGCGGCGAATACGATGCTCGCTGCGTGATTGGTGGAATGCTCCTTCAACAAAGGGATTTAGCTGGCTGGGAGCCCGACCAATTGACCTATCCGACCAGGGCCAGGCCGACTGCCGACCAGCTCGCGGATTTGCGGATGGCCTGGCTTACCGCCAAGCACACCAAGAGCAACACCATAGTGCTGGTCAAGAACAGAAAGATTATCGGCGTAGGAGCCGGACAAATGAACAGGGTCGAGTCCGGCCTGATCGCCTTTAGGCACGCCGGCAAAGAGGCTAAGGGCTGCGCTATGGCATCCGATGCGTTTTTTCCGTTCGCCGACAACGTGGAAAATGCCGCTGAGGCGGGCGTAGCTTGTATTGTTCAGCCTGGCGGCTCGAAGAAGGACGATGAGGTCATCGCCGCCGCCGACAAGCACGGCATCGCTATGGTCTTCACCGGCAAAAGACACTTTAAGCACTAAGAAGAAGAGGTTACCGGCTATGCGGTATAGAATTCTGATAGAGCAGGATGAAGAGGGAATATTTGTCGCGGAATGTCCTTCTTTACCCGGATGTATTTCGCAGGGAAAAAGTCGAAGAGAAGCTCTGGATAATGTCCAAGATGCTGTCAGAGGGTATCTGGAAAGCCTAAAGAAGCATAATGAGCCTCTTCCTCCATCCATTGAGGAAGAGATCGTTGAGGTGACGCTCTGAGCAAATTACCGGTATTGTCAGGTTGACTGTGCCGGACCACAAAGAAATTGCGAAAGGTACTTTGCGGGCTATCATCCGACAAACTGGATTAACTCTGGACGAATTCAAGGAGTTGACATCCCGCTAAAATGGCATAAATCTACCTTTCTGTACCCAGAACCGTTACTGTAGGTGCGAGCTGAAGCAAACGCTCCTCTCGGCTCATTCGCTCACGCCACAGGATTGCCTCTTGCAGATTCTGTTTGGCGATGTCGGCTTTCATCGACAGCAACTCGTACTCGTCTGCTCTGGCAAGTTGTCCTTTCGCTTCTTGTAATTGTTCCTCTATGTTGGAAAGTCGCGCCTCATATTGAGCCGTCTCGATAGAAAGGTTAGACAGTTGGTTATTAAGCGATGCTATTAAGTCCCCGCCCATAGATTTGGTCAACTCTTCGCGGCGTTTTGCAAGCTCTATTCGGGCTCTGGCCAGTCTTTCCTCAGCATCCGCAAGCTCAGCCTGTGAAGTACGTCCAGTTTCTACAAGTTTCTTGACACTTTCTAAGTGCAGGACTTGTAGCTCAAGCAGCCGTTGCAGTTCATTGGTAACAGGGTCGCTCTTGAGCTTCTCTGTCGCTTTGGCTTCAGCTTCGGCTATTTTCTTGGCGATCGCCTCTACGGTGACCGACTGCGACGCCTGCTTCATTTTTACCGACCGCAGTTCCTGACGCAGTTGTGAGATATCAGCAAGAACATCCGCACGAGAAAGCTGGCCGGAGCCTGATAATGCCCTCAGTTTTGCCTGCAACTCCATCAGTTCGTTTTCCGCACGGTCGGCTTCCTGGGCCGCGAGATTGATGCGTGCCCTAATTCTACTTCTAAAACTGTCCGCGGCAATATTGAGGGCTTCACTCATATTCTTTATAACGGCGTTCATAAACTCCCCGGCGGCTGGTTTGACGGATTTGCCGATTGCCTCTTCGCGAAGGTCAACTTCCAGGTGTAAAAAAACTGTTGGCTCATCAATGAAGGCTGGCTCTTGCGCAGCAGTTGTTCGGCCTCGGCCCGACTGAGATTTAGGTGTACCTTCTACCATTCCTTTCATGTCTTCTATGGCGGACTCGTAGAAAGAACGTTTGCCCCCATCGCTTCTTCTTAGAGCGCCGGGTTCCCAGGACAATTCATCAAAGTCCAGGAGGTTATCGACAAATGCGATGCCCAGAACATCTTTCGCGGCTTTTCCGCCAACGCTGGAGCTGCGCAATAAGTAACGGATCGTGTCATAACTCAGCGGCAGTACTTCCGGAGCGCAGCTAACTCTGACTAGGCAGCTTGCGGTACGAGTATCTGAGACCGGCGGTTCAACCATTGCTCTGGCTGAAGCGGCAGCCAAAAAAGTGGCTACCACAAACGGAAATAAGAATTTTGCAGTTTTCATATCCACTTCCTTTCTAAATTTTAAATTTGCCTGTTAGGCTGGCTTTCTTGGATTTCCGATAATCTTTGCCTGGCTACGGCAGCCCATCGACTCTGCGGGAAAAGCTCAATAACCCGGCGGTACATCCGGCTGGCGGAATCAATTAACTTGAACTCGCGGTACATCTGGTCGGCCTGATAAACAAGGATAAAGCCCGTCTTGTCAACTTGGGTCTGGATTTCTTCCAGAGGGTCTGGGATGCTTGCCAGCTCCGCGTATAGTTTGTCAAGCTGACGCTGTCGGCGTTCACTTTCCAGGACCTCCTCGATTAGCTTCAGCGTAGCATCGGTTCGCACTTGCAGTTGCTTGACCTGCATCTGCAGCGCGGCGATTCTTTCTTTTTCGCGCGATTTGTCTACGGCAGTCAGAGCACAAAATCCAACGGCAATCAACACAACGCCCGCTCCCAAAGAGGTCGCTAACCGCGCTAACTGCCTCTTCTTAGCACGATCGTAGATCACGGAAAGCTCGACAGAGACCGGCACTGGAGGACCCAGCGTTCGGTCGGCATCTCGCAGTAAATCCTGTATTTTGTCTTCTGTCACAAGTTATTCCTCTATTAGATCGGCCATTTCTTCCCTTAAGCGTTTTCTGGCGCGATTTAGTCGCACCTGCAGGGCGTTTTCGGTCACTCCGAGAATCTGGCAAATTTCTGCCGTAGGCAACTCCTGCAGATACCGCAGCACTATCGGCTCTCGATATCTGGCCGGCAAAGCTCTTATAGCCCCGCCGATGCGCTCGACTGTCTCGCGGTCAACCAATCTTTTGTCCTCCGAAGGTAACGTGCCCGGCTGAAGCCCGGCCACGGTTAGACGGCGCCGGAGTATGCGCTTATATTGGTAGCTGCGGCACTTATTTATGGTTATCGTAAAGAGCCAGGTTTTCAGACTGCATTCGCAGCGGAACTTTTTCAGGCCGAGATACGTAGCCAGAAAGACGTCTTGAGTAACATCCTCGACTTCGCCTGGCCAGCCGAGCAGGCGATTGGCCAGCACCGCGACTTCAGCGGAGTATTGCCGGACGATTCTTTCAAAGAGAGATTCGTCGCCCTGATTGAATCTTTTGACGAGAGACTCGTCATCATTAATCTCGGCCATGACCATTATATTAGACCGCACAGTAGGCGAAAACTTACAGAAAATCGCGAAAAAACCAAAAGGCGATACTTGTTGCCCATGCAGGCAAAAAACCCAATAGAACCTGAGTTTTCGCGGCAGTTCCACTTGCATAGTGCAACTTTAACGGTTTTTCCCCAGAAAGCGCATCTTTGTTCTTGACCGAACTGATCCAGGTGTGTACAGTGTAATTACATATAATATATGGATATGCAGGTTTTCTTTGTGAGTGGTGTAGTGAAAACCAGTATCGTAAAAATAGGCAATTCGCAGGGAATTCGTATCCCGAAGCTTTTACTTCGTCAACTCCAGTTGACACGGGATGTAGAGTTGACAGTGAAACACAACCAATTGGTAATCAAGTCAAGCCAACATCCACGCCAGGGCTGGGATGAGCAGTTTAGACAGATGGCTGAAAGACAGGACGACCGGCTGTTAGACGAGGATGCGGTAAGCCTAACCCAATGGGACCAGGATGAGTGGCAATGGAAGTAAAACGCTTTGATGTCTACCTGGTCAACCTGGATCCAACTGTAGGCAAAGAAATAAAGAAGACCCGTCCCTGCCTGGTAATATCGCCTGACGAAATGAACAGGCACATTGCCACCATAATTGTCGCTCCGATGACGACCAAAGGCTGGCAGTATCCAACACGGGTGTCGTGCCACTTCCAAGGAAAGCATGGTCAGATAGTCCTTGACCAATTACGGACAGTCGACAAAGTCAGATTGGTTAAAAAGCTTGGACGAATAGGCTCAAAAGTGCAACAAACAGTCATAGCAGTTCTTGGCGAGATGTTCGCAGATTAGCCCAGACTAAGATGATAAGCACGACACACCTTCGCAATACGCACGACGAAATACGCTCACCGTGGTTTCAGGCCGGCGGCTTTGCGGAGCTTGGCGACCATGTCGGTTTTCTCCCAGGTGAAGTTTGGATTATTTCGGCCAAAATGGCCGCCATGCGCGGTGTCCGCGTAAATCGGACGGGCAAGTTTCAAATGCTCAATCATTCCCTTCGGCGTCAGCGGGAAAAGCTCTCGCACAATCTGGCTTAAATTCTGCTCGCTGATTTTGCAGGTTCCTTCGGTGTTGACAAGCACCGAGACAGGCTCGGCTACCCCTATGGCATAAGATAGCTGGATTTCACAGGCATCAGCCAGGCCGGCGGCGACGACATTTTTGGCTACATATCTTGCCATATAGCTGGCGCTGCGGTCGACTTTGGTGGGGTCTTTTCCGCTGAAGCAGCCGCCGCCGTGCCGGCCCCAGCCGCCGTAAGTATCGACCATAATTTTCCGCCCGGTGACACCGCAATCGCCCTTGGGACCTCCTATTACGAATCGGCCCGTCGGATTAACGTGGAATATAGTATCTTTGTCAATAAGGCGATTTGGTATAACCGGAAGCACAACGTGCTGAATAACTTGCTTGCGCACATCCCTATAGGAGATGGATGGTGCGTGCTGAGCAGCTACGACCACCGTGTGAATGCGCTTTGGCTTGCCATTCTGATATTCGACCGTCACCTGGCTTTTGCCGTCCGGCCGCAACCAGGGAAGTTTTTTACTTTTACGTGCTCTTTCAAGCTGAGTTGTTATAGCGTGAGCCATCTGAATCGGCATAGGCATAAACGCCGGTGTTTCTCTGCGGGCGTAGCCAAACATAAGTCCCTGGTCGCCGGCGCCCTGCTCCTTGTGCAAGCCTCGGCCTTCAGTGACACCCTGCGAGATATCCGGACTTTGCTTTCCAAGCGAGACCATGACAGCGCAGCTTTCGCAGTCGAATCCCAGTGCCGGGTCGTCATAGCCGATCTTTCGTATCGTTTCGCGGACAACGGTGGGAATATCCACGACAGCCCTTGAAGTGATTTCGCCCGCGACTATAACCAAGTTGTCCTTGACCATTGTTTCGCAGGCCACCCTGCTTGCCGGGTCCTGCGCAAGCATTGCATCAACGATTGCATCCGATATATGGTCAGCGACCTTGTCGGGATGCCCCATCGTCACGGACTCGCTGGTAAACAGATACTTCCCCGCGTCACAATTGGAGTTATTATAGGTCGACTTTTTTGCCATTTGTAGTTAATCCTTCCATTGATTCAAGTCTTGCTAAACGCTCACATCGTCAATTCAGTCGCTATGCTATGTACGACCTTCGCCGTGCCGGCGGCGGCTAAACAGCAGTGCCAATCACAATTATGTTAAAAAGACGCCTGCGTATCGTCAAGTCAAAAGCATGCTCGGAGTTTTTTTGACAGGAGTCGTCACCGTCTTATCGAGCTGTCGTTAAGCGTCCAGTCGTATTTCATATATTTGACCGAATAGTTCCCCACTTCAAGATAGGAAACGCTGCCCTGCGGAATATACCTGCCGATAAAATTCAAGACGGCGCCGGTTGCCGACTCCTGGTCTTTGAACTTTTTGTCGGTGCCATATTTTTCAAGAAATTCGCTGCCGTACCAAGTTGGCTTGGACTCAAATATGGCTGATAGATACACTGTCTGCCCGGCTCGGTCAATTTTGAAACCGTAGGTGCTGGACAAAAACTTCTTACACTGCTCGTCCAACTGTTTGTCGAGCTTGCAACCATAGTACGGCTCATTCCGCAAGACAGGACTCGAAAGACTTGCACGAGTCAAGGCCAGGAATACTCGCGGCTCTTTGAACTCTTTTCGGAAAAACTGCTGTTCAATCGCCGAGAGAGTAAACTCCTCGTCCATCACCATGAATTTGTAATCGGTCCATATACCCTTGATGTGCAGTATGCTGTACGGCCCCCAGATGATGCTGGTCCACCTCGGAGCTTTGATAGGATAATTCTCGACAATTATGTTGAGCATCTGGATGTTGTAGGCGTTAATCCAGAAGGCGATCTGGTCCGATTGCGGCCAGGACTTGTATTCGTTCGGATCAAGCACATCAAATTCACCCAGCAACTTTTTCAACCGCAACCTTTGTCTGCGAAGCCTGGCATAGTCCACCATCCCATCCGCGTCGACGTACTCGCTCAGAATCTCAGCGCATTTGTTGTGGAAAGAGACTTTTGCTACAGTTTCCACCGCGTTCGGTTCTACGGCGGTGGGCTGAACTTGATTGGGTTCTGCCGCCCGCGTCTCGCCCGGATAAGATTTTACCTCGTTGGGTTCGGCAATCTTTGGCCCGGGTGCGTTAGGCTCGGTGGTTTTAGGCTCACGCTCTTGAGCTTTGATTTCGGCTATTTCCACTTTGTTAGGTTCGACAGGTTCGGGTCCAGTCTGTGAGTAGCCAGCGACAAAAACAGATATACCTAACAAGGCTAAGAAGACAAAAACGTATTTAGCCATTCGCTCAGGTTCCGATAAATAACCTATGTGAGTTCTTGCACGCAACGCTTTTTTCAATGCCTTCTAACATAAGGTATTGGACGGCAAATGCAAGGGTCTGTCAATCCGAATTAGCTTGACAAAGGGCTGCCTTAAAGTTAAGCTGGATAACGTCGAGTACGGGCAAAGACCTTTTGGGGAAGTCTACCGGATGAAGTTAAAAGGCGTAATTCCTGCTTTTCTGGCGGCATTCATAGTCCTGGCAATGATCGCGCGTTCAAGAGCGGTCGATACCCGGCAGATCGACGAAGTACTCAAAAAGCAGGTGCTTGGTAGTGACGACCTGAAGATTATAGACGAGTTCCTCGGCGAAGCGGTCAGGGAGCTAGTCAACACTAGAGATTTTGCCGAAATTGCAAAGTTGCGAACCGTTATCCTAAGCAAACAAAGCACTCAAGGGCAATACGCCCAGCAGTTCAGCGAGTCGGCACTCAAACACATCTCTGCGGGCCTCGAACAGGCCAAACAATTGCCGCAAGACCGCCAGTTCAAGGTGATTCTGAACCTTCTGATATTGATTGATGGGCTGCAAGACCCTCGCCTGACGGATTTGGCCATCACCCTACTGAAACACAGCAACCAGGCCGTCCGCTACTGGGCGGTCCGCTGTGTTGCAAATCCTGGCCTAATAGAGAAGCTAAATCCGGGGGGGTCAACAAGTCAAGACCTCGTGCAGCGGATTGCAGAACAACTTAAAGAGCTGGTGGATACGGCCAGTCCGGAGGTGCTGGGCTTGATGGCTGAGTTTGCCGGCACCGTGAAGATAGCGCAAGGAGAAGAATTATTGGGCCGGATAGCCGATGCCCGGATGAAAAAATACGTTGACTGGACGGTGGAATACGAGCTTGTGGACGGCACGATCTTGAAACTGCTCTACGGCAAAATCGCCGCCACAGGTTCGGCTGATCCGGCACTTGCTCGCCGCTTTGGGCAGTTGTATTCCTACGCAATGCAAAGATATATTAAGGGGCGGGATGTTTTGCCCGAGGCTAATAAGCATTATCTAACGTCCGTACTGGTGGACGTTGAGGATAAGTGCATCGGCAGGCTTTTGCGCCGACCGCAATCAACAATAAAAAAGGCAGTCGAGCAAGCTGACTATTCGGCAGTCCAGCAGGAATATGGCAAATTGTTCGGTGATGGGACAAGGCAAGGGCAGTTAGTCGAGCAGTTAAAATTCGATTATGGCGCCAATCCGGACGGTAGTAAGCGCACTGCACCGCTTCCTTTGCCGGAGCCGCCCAAACCGCGTGTAACCCCGCCATAGTGATTGCGGGGTTAACCGGTTAGCCCCGCAATTTATTGCGCGGTCCGCGTGTGTGGTTGCGGTTTTACCGCAGCTTGCGCATTGACTTCGGCCCTTGATGCAAACATTGGAGGTTTGTTTTATGAGCGGCCGCGGAGGTCTTGCCACATTTTTTGTGTTTTTGTTCCTGTCGGCTATCATCCTGCTGCAAGTCCTTTCGATAGTCCAATCCGACCGGCTTTACGAGCGACTAAATCACCTTAACCAGACACTGGAAAAAGCCGCCCGTGTACCTGCCGTGACGGTTGCACAGCCGACATCTGTCATGGCCGATGACGAATATGCCGGCGATGATGGCGACTGGCTTATATGGGCATTTCGCGTTGAGCCTAAAACTCTGAATCCGATTTCCGCCGAGACGGACATCTACACGGTATGGATCACCATACCATATATTTTCGAGCCGCTTTTGGTACATGACTTTGACGCCGCCGACGGTAGGCAACTGAAACCACACCTGGCAGAAAGTTATGAGGTCTCCAGCGATGGCTTGGAGATAACTTTCCGTTTGCGAGACGATATACACTTTTCAGATGGGACGCCTCTTACCGCTGACGATGTCATTTTTACCTATCAAACGATCACTAATCCGAAAGTCGATGCCGCCAATGTAGCCAATCGTTACGCTGATGTCCTGAAAGTCACGAAGATCGACAACCTTGTCGTGAAGTTTTACCTGAAAAGACCTCATTTTCTGTCCCTCGAAAACCTGTCCTTCGCCCGCACGGGCATACTTCCCAAGCACGTCTACGGATTAGCCCTGCCCCTTGGGGCAGGGGCTACCCCCGGCGCCAGCGCCGGGGTTAATCACGACCGGTTCAATAAACGTGTATCTAATCCTGTAGGCAGTGGGCCGTACGTGTTCGATAGGTGGGATGTAGGCAGGCAGGTCGTCTTGCGGCGGAATGAAAACTATTGGGGCAGAAAGCCAAAGTTACAGAGGATTATCTATCAGTTTATTGCCAATCCCGTAGCGAGCGTGCAGGCTCTTCGCAGCCACCAAGTTGATATTGTTATACCTGAACCAGAGCAGTTTGCCGAACTGGCCGATGACGAAAAGTTCGCCGAGGAGTTTTACTGCCTTTCATACTGGACTCCATCGACCCCTTTCTACTACATTGGCTGGAACCAGGACACGCCGTATTTCTGCGATAAGCTGGTTCGGCGCGCGATGACCGGCATTATCGATCGCCAAGCAATAATTGCTCATCTTTTGCAAGGTCGTGGCCGACAGATTACTGGGCCGTTTTATTTTCTCGGCCCGGACAGCGATCCCCGGTTAGCCCTGCCCCTCGGGGCAGGGGCTACCCCGGCGCAAGCGCCGGGGCTAATCATTGCCTATGATCCACAGGCAAGCGGGCAGTTGCTTGATAAGGCCGGCTGGCGTGACACAGATGGTGACGGCTTACGCGACAAAGATGGCGTGCCCTTGCGGTTTAGGTTCATGTACGCCAACTCCTACGCCCTGTTTGAAAGGTTGGCCAAGCTATTAAAGGATGAAGCAGCCAAAGTGGGCGTGGAGGTTATTACCGAACCCTGCGAGTGGTCGATTCTGTGGGATCGGCTGAATCGCAGAGAATTCCAGGCGTATGTTGCCGGCTGGGCAGGTGACGCAGTCGAAGACCCTTACCAACTGTTTCATTCCTCGCAGATTGGCAATGGAGGTTCCAATTTCGTAGGCTTCCGCAATCCGGACGCAGATGCAATAATCGAGCAGGCCAGGCGTACCATCAATGATGATGTCAGGCGAAGTCTTTATCAACGTCTGCACGGAATTCTGCATGAAGAACAGCCTTACACTTTTTTATTCACCCGTCCGACTTTTCGCCTGCTCGACCGGCGTTTCAAAAATGTGGTGGTTCACAAACTGGGCCTGGACTATCTGGAGTGGTACGTGCCCAAAAGGCAGCAGCGATATCAATAGTAGGGTATGCTCCGCATACCGCCAAATTCCGCAAATGGTATGCAGAAATCTGCATACCCTACTTCAGGACTTGTGCGGGGCGATTGGCGCGGGGTTTTCCGCCGGAAGGCGTCCTGCGGACTGCGATGATAACGTACATCATTAGACGCGTCTTCTTGATGATTCCAACGCTGCTGGGCATAACCATAGTAGTTTTCGCAATCAGCAGGATTACGCCGGGCGATCCGGTCGGCATATCTATCGGACCGTCCGGCCAGATGGACGCCCAGCAAGCAGCGGACGTCCGCGCAAGACGAATGTCATTGTATGGCCTGGATAAGCCCGTCTATGTTCAGTATGCTGGTTGGCTGGGTCACGTGGTCCGCCTTGATTTCGGCGATTCAATCAAGCACCGTCGGCCGGTCATCGAGCTAATTAAAGAAAGACTGCCGATCACGCTGACCTTGAATCTGATTGCTCTCGTGATTGTCTACGCGGTATCGCTGCCGGTGGGGATTCTGGCGGCGGTAAAGCACGGGCGTTTTTTCGACCGGGCAAGTTCGGTGATTCTGCTTACGCTATGGTCTCTGCCGGTTATGTGGGTCGGCCAAATGCTCATCGGTTATTTTACGGGGCCGACCCCGGTGGCGAGGGGGTGGTTTCCGCCGGCAGGACTATCGAGCAATTATGCAGAGCAGTTGCCTTTTCTGCCCTGGCTGGCCGATAGACTCTGGCATCTGGTCTTGCCGGTGCTTTGCCTGACTTATACCGGGTTTGCATATCTTGCCAAACAGGTGCGGGCGGCGATGTTGGATAGTCTCGGTATGGACTACGTCAGAACAGCGCGGGCAAAAGGTCTGTCGGAGCCGGCTGTGATTATGCGGCACGCCTTTCGTAACAGCATCATTCCGCTGATCACAATCATGGCGACGCTGCTTCCGGCTATGTTCGCAGGCTCGGTAATTATCGAGAAGATCTTCAGCATTCCCGGTATGGGACTGCTTGCCTTCGAGGCTGTTGCCAACCGCGACTATAACGTCGTAATGGCGGTGGCAACAATTGCCGGCGTTCTGAATTTGATCGGCCTTTTGCTCGCCGACATCGCCTACGCCATCGCAGATCCGAGGATAAGTTTTGACCGTGCCGTATAGAAAGTTATGAGCAAACAGTCGCAAAAAAGACCCAACTGGGGCCTATCACACGGTGAGTTGGTTTGGCGTCAGTTCACAAAAAGCTGGCTGAATGTAGCTTGCCTGATATTCGTGGCATTTCTCCTTCTGCTTGCCGTTTTTGCCCCGTTTCTTGCCAGCGACAGGCCCTTTATTATTCGCATAGATGGGCAGTGGCATTTTCCTGTTTTGAAAAATCTTCAGGCAAGCGATTACTGCATTCTGTTGGCAGCGGTTGTGGGATTTTGCCAGTTGCTTTTGATTTGTCGCAATCGCAGACGTGTGGAACCTTTTGTGCGCGGCAGCAGACTTGCGCGCCAGCTCGCTGTAAGCTGTGCAGTAGTTTCGCTGGGCTCTATGCTGATATTAGCTTTTGTGCACCGAAGGTTTGATCCGACAGATTATAAGGCTCTGGTTGCATCGGGCAAAGCCACCAACGCAATCTTTCCGCCGGTGCCTTATGGTTACGATCACACAGATCTGAAATTGTGTCGGCAGCCGCCCACCAGCCGGCATTGGCTGGGAACAGACGATGTCGGCGCAGATGTTCTTTGCAGATTGATTCACGGCACCAGGATATCTCTTTCCGTCGGGTTTGTGGCGGTGGGAATATCCACCATTATCGGCATCACAGTTGGGGCGATCCTGGGATACTTCGGCGGCAAGATCGATTTTATCGGCATGCGGATAGTCGAGGCCGTTATGGCTATTCCCGTGTTCTTTCTTATTATCACGATGATGGCTTTTTTCCCGCGAAGCATCTTTAATACTATGATAATCATCGGCATCACCAGTTGGACCGGCAGTGCTCGCTTCATCCGCGCGGAGTTTCTGAAGCTGCGGCAGCAGGATTTCGTTCAGGCGGCAATCTCGCTCGCCCTGCCGCTGCGGAGCATCCTCTTTAGGCACATGCTTCCCAACGCTATCGCTCCGGTCTTGGTCAATGCCACGTTCGGCATCTCCAGCGCGATTTTTATCGAAGCCGCCCTGAGCTTCCTCGGTTTTGGTGTTGCACCGCCCACGCCGAGCTGGGGACAAATGCTCAGCTTAGGAGTCAGTACTTCCGGTAGGTTTCTCTGGTGGCTGGCTTTGTTTCCCGGGCTGGCCATATTTCTGACCGTTATGGCTTACAATTTGGCAGGTGAAGGTCTGCGGGACGCAATTGACCCGCGATTCTAGTAGAGTTTATTAACCGCAGAGAGCGCTGAGTTCGCAGAGCCGAAAAATAGAAACAAAAAACTCCGCGGTCTCTGCGGCCTCGGCGCTAAAAAAGGGGTCGACAGACGGGATGCTGTTATCGGTCGAAAACCTGTCCGTCAATTTCTTTGCCCAGGCCTGTCCCGAGCCAGGCCGAGGGAACGGTGTCGTGCCGGCGGTGCAGAATGTCAGCTTTTCGATAAAAAAGGGCCAAACATTCGCGCTTGTCGGTGAGAGTGGGTGCGGCAAGACGACCGCGGCGTTGGCGATTATGCGGCTTCTTCCTGCCGGGCAAGACAAACTTGTGCACGGCAAAGTCTTCTTTGAAGGTCAAGACCTGCTAGCATTGAGCGAAAAACAGATGCGGCTTATTCGCGGCAATAAAATCTCTATGGTTTTTCAAGAGCCAGCAACAAGTCTAAATCCGGTCTACACCGTGGGCGACCAGATTGAGGAGGCCATCGAGTTGCATCAGAAGAAAAACGCAGAGGCCCGCCTGAGCTTGTCGAAGGCCCAGGCATGGGAAGATGCGGTAGCACTACTGCGAAAGGTAGGCATTGCCGACCCGGAGCGTAGGGTCCTGGAGTATCCGCACCGCCTGTCCGGCGGTATGCAGCAGCGGGTGATGATAGCAATGGCGATAAGCAGTAACCCGGCGCTTCTGATTGCTGATGAGCCGACGACTGCCCTGGATACGACCGTTCAGGCACAGACTCTGGATCTTCTCGACGACCTCCGGAAACAAAACGGAATGAGCATATTGCTGATCACGCACAACCTGGGCGTGGCGGCCCAGCGGGCGGATATTATCGCTGTGATGTACGCATCGCGTTTAGTTGAAATTGCTGATGCCCGGCAGCTTTTCGCATGGCCGCTCCATCCATACACGCAGGGATTGTTGCAGTCTTTGCCCAGGGTGGGCTCGGCGGTAAAACGTTTACAAACAATCCCCGGAACGGTCCCAGACCCACTACATCTTCCCGGCGGATGCAAGTTTTATCCGCGCTGCCGCGTAGGCTGCACAGATATGCGATGCCGGAAGATTGAACCACCCCTGCGGGCAATTCAGCCGAGCCGCTGGGTTGCCTGCTGGCGTGCGCCAGGCTATAAACCATAGGCAAAAACCCCGCAACAAGTTGCGGGGCTAAATACTTAAGTTCTAGAATATGAGCAGCGCAAACGATTATCTTCTGACGGTTGAAAACCTCAAGACCTATTTCCCAATAAGGAAAGGTCTGCTGCGCCGGACCATCGGGCATATCCGGGCAGTAAATGGAGTGAGTTTTACCATAAGACGCGGGCAAACGCTCGGACTGGTTGGTGAAAGCGGCTGTGGCAAAACAACCGTTGCCAGAACTATTGTTCGCCTGATACCTGCGACTGCCGGACGGGTAGTTTTTAACCAGGTGGACGTTTTGTCCGCCGGTAAGAATAAGCTGCGCCAAATTCGCAAGGAAATCTCGCTCATTTTTCAGGACACGTATGGCTCGCTGAACCCGCGAATGACGGTCGGCAGCATTATCGGTGAGCCATTAAGAGTCCATGGAGTGGCAACTAACGGTGAGGTAACTGAGCGAGTTATAGCATTGCTGTCAAAAGTGGGGCTGGCCGGTGACCACATAAACCGTTATCCGCATGAATTCTCCGCTGGTCAGCGGCAGCGCGTCGGCATAGCCAGGGCTTTGGCGCTTGGGCCAAAATTGGCAATTTGCGATGAGCCGGTCAGCTCGCTCGATATTTCGGTTCAGGCGCAGATATTGAATCTGCTGAAGGATTTGCAGGAAGAATCCGGCTTGACGTACCTGTTCATAGCCCACGATTTAGCGGCGGTGGATTTCTTTTGCGACGTCGTGGCGGTTATGTATATGGGCAGGATAGTGGAGCATGCCTCAGCCGAGAATCTGTGCCGAAATCCGCTTCATCCGTATACGCGCGCCCTTATGTCGGCGATTCCGCAAATCGGTGTCTCGCGGCGGCATAGCAGAGCAGCGATTGGATGCGAGATGCCAGGCGCCTTGAATCCGCCGGTCGGCTGTACCTTTGGCCCGAGGTGCTCTTTAGCCGGGCCTGATTGCCTTGGCCAGATGCCGCCGCTGGTAGAAAGCCGCCGCCAGGGGCATTTTGTCGCCTGTTGGAAATGTTAATAAAAAGCTCGACTGGAGCTGCAAAATCTGAGATAATGGATTGTAATCTTAAATGGGAAAATTTTCGGTGAATATGGAACAGAAAGTTGCCGTGGAAATAACCAGCCAAGACAATGTTGCGGTAGTGCGATTCAAGGCCGCTTCAATTAGTGATATGGAAGTAGTAGCTGCCGCTTCCAGCCAGATAAAGGATTTCATAGACCAAAACCATCCGGACGAGCTGATATTTGACTTTGAAGGAGTGAAGTTCTTTTGTTCGCAGGTGTTGGGGCTGCTGCTGGATATCCGGGCCAAGCTGCAGCCGCATAATGGTAAAGTCGCTATTAGTGCCATAAATCCGCAGTTGCACCGAGTTTTTAGGATAACAAATCTCGATAAGACCTTCGATTTTTTCCCGGACAAAGAAAGTGCCGTTAAAGCAATGGGCGTGAACAAAGAAACCTTTGATTAGAGGGCTGGCATTATGTATGTGACGACACAATTTTCGATTTTCATGGTCAATAAACCGGGCGTAATGGCCCAGGTACTCGGCGAATTTGCGCGAGCCAAGATCAACATTATTGCTATGACACTGATGGATTCGGTTGAGCATGGAGTTATGCGGATAGTTTTTACCGCACCTGATGAAGCCAGGAGCGTGTTGTCTAAACTGAACGCTCCACATCACGAGACAGAGGTCATGTGCATTAACCTGGCGAATAAATCTGGTGCGCTGGCGACGGTGGCCGAAAGACTGGCCAAAAACCATATAAACATCTCATACGCCTACTGCACCGCCGGTGCAAAAGGTGGCCGAACAACCGCCGTGCTAAAAGTCGCCGACGTGGCAAAGGCTATGAGAGTTTTGGAGCCGGAGCACAAGAGGGATAGCAAGTCGCAGCCGGTGATCAGGAGGCCACAGGCGGGAAAAAGATAATTCGCTTCTACAAAGAGACTTCTTTGGCCGGCGAACGGTTGACAGCGCCGCATTCTGAAAGTTGGAATTTGGATTGTGCAGAGGCGTGGCCGCAGCTCAATTGGTTAGAGCATCGGACTGTCGATCTGGAGAGGCAGTTGTAAGTGGCTTTGCGACAAGGGATTATGTGCGATTTTTAAGCCAAAAATGAGGGTTGCAAGTGGTTGACAAGTGAGTGAGTAAAAAACATACAAGGTTTGAAAGTGGTTTACTACTGGCGACTGACACTTTTAGTGACACCGCTTTCAACTACCGGAGCGGGCTTATATGATGTGTATTGAGAGGTGGGAACTCAAGCGGGGGAACTTACAGGATGAATCTAATCCGCAATGCCAACTGCGGGTCTGGCATCATACTGAGCAGAAATTGCCCTTGAGTCTGTGAAAAACCGTAGCAGCATCGCAATCTTGCTTTTCACACGCACCTTCCGATAGATGTTTCTTGTGTGGGTCTTCACGGTGCCGGGCTTTATTCGCAGGGACTTGGCTATGCCGCCATTTCGCAAACCCTGGCAGATAAGCGCCGCTATTTCGCACTCGCGCGGCGTCAGCTCATATCGACGTTGCACGTAAGACCACTGCCTTTCGTCGAGCAGTACGACGGCAAAGTCATCATCGTCTTTTCGCACCGATCTACCTCCTGACGTGAAGGACTCAGACATAACTACTTACCTTTCTGTACTTGTTCTTGCAGACGCTGTGCCTCAGCAAGGTCTGCAGGCGACAATCCTCCTATTTGTTTGTGCAGCTCCAATGCTTGGTTTAATTGCTCCACCGCTTTTGCTGATTGGCCGCTTCTGACGAAAGCTCTGGCTAAGTGGAAACGTGAAGCGACTTTTGATGGTGCCGTATCAAGATAAAGCTCCAGACACTTGGTAAAGTCAGCGATGGCCTTTTCGTACTGCCCGAGCCGGTAATATACCACGCCGCGAGTATCGATAAGGTCGATATACTGCGGGGCTATTTTTAGCCCTCTCTCTGCAAGCTCCAGCGCCTCCTGGTATTTGCCTTGCTCTTCGCACAATGTCCACGCCAGGTTATTCATGACGATTAGATTATCAGGCTGGATCTTGAGGATTTGCTGATTAAGCTCCGCCGCTTCTGCTGGCCGGCCGGTTGTGTACAGCAATATGGCTAAACCAGTCATAACGCCAGGATGATCAGGATTATTCCGCAGTACCGTACGAAACATCCCTTCCGCCACTTCATGGGCACGACTCTCCTCGGCTGCCATCAACGCTTGAGCAATACCCAGCGGGGTGAATGTATCCTTAGGGTGTCCCTGGCACCAGGTAGCTACTTTGCCGTTCAACTGGTCCCAGAGGTGCTCATCGATGAGCAAGCTAACATCAGCCAATAATGCGCCCGGGTCATTCGGGTCAGATTTGTACAGCGAATCAAACTGTTTGCCAGCCTCGTTTTTATCGCCACTTTTGTAAAGGGCCACCGCCAGAGCGATGTTATATCTGCGGCTTTGTGCTGGGTCTTTAGAGCTTGCCAATTGTTTTCTGAGAAGCTCCACACCCCTTGCGGGCTGATTCGCAGCGATGTATGTCCTTGCCAGACGCACCGCCACATCGACATCGTTCGGGTCTAATTTGTGCAGGTTCTCCAGCGTAGGAATTGACAGTATGGGCGACCTGGCTGCTTCAGCATTTGCCTTTAGTAATAGTAACCCTTTGTCGTTAGGCCTTCGGATAAGGCCTGCCATCGCCGCATCGAAGGCTTTTGTCGGCTCTCGCTGGCTGAGCGCGATTTCGCCGAGCAAGGCCCAGGCACCAGTGATTTCCGGCTGCTCTTCGGTGATTTTTTGAAGAATCTGCCGGGCACTTGCTATGGCAGGAGCCGTCCCTTCCCCTAACAGCGAATTTGCCTTGAATAACCGCAGGTCAACATCATCAGGATTTGTCTGCAAGGCCTTATCGAGAATGGTTTTGCCCTGCTGGCTTCTATCGCGATTGCCGGACGCCAAGAAAAGCGGGATAGCACGTTTCTGCGCTGCAAGGCTATTTGGGTCTATTGATAACGCCTGCAGCAGACAATCGGTGGTCTTGTCGGCCTGGCCCTGAGAACGGTAGAAGTCACTCTTGGCTATCCAAACCCCGACGTTCTTGGGTTCAATAGTGCCGGCGTGCTCAAGGTCTTTTGCTGCTTTATTAGGGTCGCCAAGTTCGGCGTATGTTCTGGCTCGAAGGATGTAAGCTGGGGCGTTATTGAGCCTATTTACAATTTCATCGCAAAGTTTTATCGCTTCCTGGGGTTTACTCTGGCGAATTTTTAGCCTGACCTGCGCCGAAGTTACGTCCAGTGAGTTCGGCTCTTGCACCTTGAGTCTATCTAGTAGCTGCTCTGCCTCAGCAAGTTGATTCTGCTGCATCTTGAGCCCAGCAAGGGTCAGGCATATAGCGCGGTTATTGGGGTCATTTTTGAGCAGGTCTTCCAGAATGTCTGAGGCGGAAGCCAGCTCGCCGCGCCGCAAGTGACTCTGTAGTTGCAGTACGGCAAGGCTGGGGTGCTGCAGCTTTTGCTGGGAGGCCCGGCGTAGAATCTCGTCCGCCTGGGCGTCTTCTCCCGCTCTGGAAAGTGCAGCCACGTACGGAATGATTACGCGAAGGTCATCCGGCGACCGATTCAATGCCTCCTGGTAGGTGGATATGGCCAAACGCAATTCGCCGGCCCGTTCATACGCCGCCGCCAGGAAGGCGCGACTGGCCTGGTCTTCAGGATTGGACAGTAAATTCTCCTGCAGCAGAGATGTTATCTGAGTATAACGCTGCTTGAAATCTGCACCGGCAAACCAGAGCCGTGCCTGCTCATATCGCCATTGCCAGCCATCCTGGCCCTCAAGGGCTTTGATATTATCAACAATTTGCTGGGCTCTTGCCGAGTCCTTGAGAACCTGTTCACACGCCAAAAGTCGGCGTTTTAGTGGAATGTCGCCAGGCAGTTTCGCAACAAGCATCTGCAAAAGCTCGTAGGCTTTATCTTGTTTTTGCCACTGTGTGTATAACTGGGCAAGCAACAGACCTAACTCACGCTGCGTGGCAGGCTGCGCAATGCGAGCTAATGCATCCTTAATAACCGCTTGGCATTCTTCGAGGTTATTCTGCCGATTTAGTAAAATCGTCAGATAAGTAACCGGCTCCAGAGCATCGGGCGAGTCCTTGATAGCTTGCTTTAGTATTGATATTGCCTCATTTGTTTTTTCCTGGGCGACAAGTAGCTCAGCCTCAGCCAAAGCAAGATTTGCCGTCGCAGGAGGTTCTTTCTTTAGTTGCGTCAACAAGTCCTGCGCCCGGCTCAGATTATTTTGCTGCATCGCAAGCTGGAACTGCAACAGTTTAACATCGGCGGCGCCCTCAGCGGCTTTCTCCAGCGAGGCCAGTTGTTTTTCTATATCCTGCCACATTTCGGCAGTCGGCGCAGTCGGCTGCATTGCCAGTAGATACATTTGAGCTCGCAGATAGTACAAAGCGGCTTCGAGATTCTGGGGCGAAAGTTGCGATGCTCTGCGAGCTTGTTCTGCCACCTCGGTCCAATTGCCCGCCCGAGCCAACAGCCTGACAAGAGCCATACGCCCAGCGAAGAAATTGGGCATTTCCGTAACCAGCCTGCGAAGTTCTCGTAAGGCCGATTGCATGTCGCCCAACCGTGATAGTCCCGTTGACAGTGCTAATCGAATTTGGGCAGAACGGTTACCCAATTCGACCGACCGGCGCCACGACTTGACCGCCCCATACATATCTCCCTTCTGCTCAGCTATCAGACCCTCAAAGAACGCGACTGTTTCAGGCAGAAGGTCCTTCTCGCGGAGTTTGGATAGGCACTCTGTGGCGCGGTCGGGCTGGCCGCCACGAATAAATAGTTCCGCTGCTATTGGCAGAAAATCCCACGGCTGCGAAGAAAACTCTTTCAGGCCAGCTTCGGCTACTTCCACCATCTTTGCCTGGGACTGCGACTTTAGTGCCAACTGAGCCCAAGTCTGCCACAGCGCTGCATTCTTTGGCTTGACACCTTGCACGGCGGCGAGATGTCTTTCTGCTTTGTCCAAAACGCCCGCGTTTATATACTCCATCGCAAGGCGCAGGCTTACATTCGGATCAGTCACATCCAGTTTTTCCGCCTGTTCGAGGTCGGCTTTTGCTTCAGCATCTTTGCCGCTTTGTGAGAGAAAGCTGGCGCGGATAATATGAGCAAGAGCCGAAGAGGGATTCTTATCTACCGCTTGATTGAACCAGTTAGCCGCCGGATCAGGAAAATCCTCTGGTCGCTGCTGCGTGAGCCGGCCCAATGTCTCGTAAGCCAATATCTGGTCAGGATGTTCTGCGATGATTTTTTTGAGTTCCGCACCTGCCTCAGAGAACTTGCGTTGTGCAGCCAGTGACAGAGCCAAAAGCCTGCGAAGCTCAGGGTCTTTATCGGTTTCGAGCTGTCTTTTTGCGATTAGTTCAGCCTCACCGGGGCTGCCGATTGCCAGATAAATTTCGCTGAGCCGCTTGGCAGCCTCGGCATTGCTCTTATCTATCCTTAAGACCTCCCGATAGGCTGCAATTGCCTGCTGAACCATATTCGGTTTGCTTGGCCTGATGTTAAGCTGGGCCTCTGCGTACTTGAGCAGGACGTTCACGTCGCCTCTATTAACACCTAAATACCGCCCAAGATTACTGGCAGCGTCTTCCCACCGCTGCTGCTTGTATGCTTCCAGACCAGCCGGCAGAGCGTTCTCCGCTCTTCGGCTTCTCTGCCATTTTCGCAAGCCAACAGCGGTTGCGCCAACCACGACAAAGCCGAGCAATATAACGATCGCTAATTTCCAGTTAAAGTATCTTTTGGCCATCTCCTAACCTTTCTTATCTGTCCCTAACTTAGTAGAACTGGTGGACAAAATCCCGATCTATTTTCTTGACTGTTTGCCAAAATATCCATAGGTCCATTCGAAGCGAGATGTTTCTGACATATTCGGTATCGTAATGAATCCATTCCTGGAAGTCCTTGCCTGGTTGCCGAGTTCGACACACTTGCCACAGACCTGTAATGCCCGGGCGAACCGAAAGCCGGGCGTCACGCCACCAGGGGCACATGGTGTTCTCTGATTCCGGCGAAGGTCTTGGCCCTATAACGCTCATCTGACCGAGCAGAACGCTGAGAAATTGAGGTATTTCATCCAGGAATGTGTCACGAAGGAACCTGCCAGCGGTACTGATCCTGGGGTCCTCGGCTATCTTGAACTGCGGGCCATCGACCTGGCTGATAACTCTGAGTCTTTCCTGTATTTCGCCAGCACCCACATGCATCGTTCTGAACTTGAGACAGTTAAATGCCTTTCCATGTAAGCCCTGACGCTTGTCCTTGAAGAATGCCGGGCCTGGCGACGTTAGCTTTATCGCAAGAACAATAAGTGGCGTAAGGGGCGCAAATAATATTAGTACAATTAAAGCTGCAACAATATCGGCAATCCGCTTAAATGCCCGCGCGTACGAAAACAATGGCCAGGTGCGGAAAGTTGCTTTGATCCGTTCCCTCTTATCCAAGCTGATACTTCGATAAAAAAACCTACTCGCTACATGCCTTGGTGACGCAGTGCCGTTCTTTTGGCTTGATTTTGTTTCTCTGATAACACGGCTTTGTATGAATTCATCCCGTTGTACGGTAGCGCCCCGGAAAATGATTGACGAGTCTATGGCGGCACCTTCTTCGATCTTAGCGCCATTGCAGATAATCGTTGGGCCTACTACGACCACATTAGGGCCAATATCAATATTCTCGCCCAACAGCACTTTACCCACGAATCTTGAAGTAGGCGCCATTTTATTGGAGTTCTGAGTTTGAAGTTTCGGCACCGAAATCCTCGAAAGGTAAGCATTGCTGAAATTCAGCAGACCGTCTTCAGTGTCAAGGTCGAAGGCGAGACCAGCCACATCAACGGCAGAAAGCTTCAACGCAGCCGAGTTGCACCTTTCCAGAAAAGCTGAAAAAGATGCGGGCAAAATGCAATCGGGCAGGATTTGGTCTAGGGCGCCCCTCTTAACAAAGACATGATGAGGCCAATTGGAAGGCATAGGTGCAGGTTCAACAGAATCGCTATACACCCGGCGGAAGCCAGCCACTTTGCCTTCCGCCGTCAGCAGTACCTTTTCGCGATATGCCAATAAGTCTGGCTCGGAATTGACTGCCAGCACATCTGCCTGAGCCTCAGCAAGGACTTTATCCAGCAGCTCGGTGTTCATTTGTGTGACAAACCGCCCGTTGGAGAATGCGACCCACAGATTGTGCTTGGTTCTTCGCAGCAAATCAGAAGGAAGGGGCACACTTTCAGCGTAAGATATTATCTGTGGCTTGGTCCTCCTGCGAAAACGTCGCGGCGCAACATCTTGATGGTAAAGAGCGTGAGGTTCAATGCCCCACTCTTGGGGGATGGCGCAAACCGCACTTCTGCTGCAAAGCCCGGGCAGATTCGTGTTGGCTAACGCGGCGAGAATGAAACCTGCGATAGGTTCAGTAGAAAGCGCGGCCCGAAACAGATTTTCGCCGTTTTCGACCGCCGAATGCCTGTGCTTGTGCACAATTACGAAGTTCATTTGAACGTGGCAAAAAGGTAAGACCCTGGCAAAAGAACGGACTTCCTATTCCTTGCCTTGCTCAGAAAGGTTGGGTTTTTCTTCCTGGTCCTGGATGGGCAGCAGATGTGCTGGAGTCGTCCGCTTGGAGGTTCTCGTGGAGCGGCCATCGCGGCCGTAATAATAGTTGTAACCGTAACGATAGAAACCTTGCTCAGCGGAAACATTCCCAAGCACGGTACCCAGAACTCTCACGCTTATTTGCTCAAACCTATGTTTCGCATCCTTCAGATCCGTGCTGGTGGTTTGGCCGGCGAAACTCGTTAATATCACCGCGCCTGCGAGCTTAGCCCAAACCATTGCGTCAGGAAATGCCAGCACGGGTGGAGTGTCGATGATAATGTGGTCGTACTTTTCCGCGAGCTTATTTATCTGTTGGGCGGCCATAGGCGACGCTATGAGCTCGTAGGCATTGAATCCATCGTGGGAGTGCGAAGCCAGTACGTCAATGCCTGTCGCAGGTACGGAGCAAATAATCTGGTCGAACTCGGCACCCTGAAGCACATCCTCCAGGCCCTGCGAATTTCTGGGTAGATTTAAGAGGTGCGCAATATCAGGTTTTCTCATGTCCCCATCTATCAACAGGACTTTCTTGCCCGACCTGGAAATACTCGTCGCCAGATTGACGGCGAAGGTGGTCTTGCCCTCTCGCATCCCTGGGCTTGTGACAACTACCTTCTTTGGCATTCCCTCGCTATTGAGCAGCCCCAGGTTGGCACGGATAGTCTGATAGTCTCCAGCTATTTGTTCTGCAAGGATAGATGGCTTCACCTTATATGAACTGGTGGTAGTACCGATTATTCGGATGCCGATACGTTTGACTACATCATCAGGCGTACGCAGGCTTTTGTCGGCCTTATCTCTCAGAAAAGCCAGACCACAACCGCTGGCAAATGCAAAAAAGACAAGTGCTGCTGAGAATTTCGCTCGCTTGTCACGAATCTCACTAATGTCGGCTTGAAAAGCGACTTCCACCCTGGCCGGACTTTTTCGTTCCATCTCCAATTCTCGCATACGTCTGCAGACTGCTTCGTACTGTTGCTGGTCGAAATCCGATTGAAACTTCAGATCCTCTATGTCGAGCTGCGTACGGCCAATCTGGACGGTTTGAGTGTCTTCCACACCGAGAATATCCCGAAGGTGTTTTTCATGTGCTCTAGTTTGTTCCAACTCAGCTTGTGCACTGAGGAGTCTCTCCTTGTTGGCTTTATCGGCCTCATTAGAAACCACATTCTCAAAATCTTTTTCTACTTCTTGTTTTGTTTGCCCAAGACGCGATTGAAATGCAGTCAGAAGCTCCTCTTTTTGTTTGAGAGCAGGATTACCTGGGCCGAAGGTTTGCCTTGCTTCAATTAGTTGCTGTTCCAATTGGACGATGCTTCGGGTAAGTTCCTGCACCATTGGGTTGGAGTTAACGTATTCGGTGCGCCTTTCTAACACTACGTCTGGCGTGACAGCCTGCTGCTTAGTCTGCTGGAAAAACTGCACTTGGGCTTCCAGGTTGATTCTGCGTGCCTCTATCCGAGTCAGTTCTGCCAGTAGGACATTAACCCGCTGCAGCGCCATGTCCTGTCGTCCGCTTAAGGTCGTGGTGCCATACTGTTGTGCTAAATCTCGGAGCTTTGTGCGGTGATCATCCAGTTTTTGGATGAGCGTTTTTCGCTCGCTCTCCAGGGTAGCCAGCTTCTTGTTTTCATCCTCTGTGGTCCTGCTACCTTCGAGAACCATGTAGGCATTTATAAAGGCGTCTACGATTTGCTTGCCTTCGTTAGCGTTTGCGATTTTCACGGTCACTTCTATTAGCTCAGTCCTTCGAGCGGGAGCGGCGGTAATAATTCCATTTTGTATCGCATCTTTCAATATGTTGGCCGGTTCGCGATTTGCTGCGGCACCCCCAAGTTGGCGTTTGAGTTTCGCGCCAAAGCCGGCCGGTTCTTTCTGGAAGAAGGACAAATTCTTGTCCGCCAGGGCATCGGCTACCCATTGCACTACCTGGCTACTGGTGATCAGTCGGGCCTGTGTATATACGAAGTTCTCATAGTTTGATATTAGACCTTGTTCCGCTTCGCCGGTCAGGATGTTCGGTATGATAGGAGCGACCCTTATTGCGCCTGTCGCACTGTATAAGGGCTCGATCAAAAGCCATATCGCAGGCAACCCTATCGCACACATCACCAAGAACACCACAACAGCAATGTACCAACGGCGGAGCACGCCTTTGAGCAAGTCGGATGTGCTCTGACTGCCCGGCTCTGCCGGCACTTCAAAAGTAGAAGGACTTGGCTCGATTACTCGAGCAGTATATTTTTCGAGGTTATCCATCTTCTAATTCCCCGTTCTTTTCGAGTATTGATTACCGCGTTTGCCTTGTAATTACTATCGACTCTTCTTCCTTTGGCGGCGTGGTTAGTTTCGCCAATATCCAGAGTTCTGCAACCACCGCGGCGAGAGCCAACGGCATCATAGCATATCCGCCAAAGTCGTGGAATACCTTCTCCCAGTATTCTCCACTTACGACCGTAAAGGCAAGTGCCGTGATTGCCAGCCGCGTCGTGTTACACAACAAAGCTATCGGCAAGCTCGAAGCAAAAACAATCAATTTCTCCCACCATACACGCCTGACTAATAGAGCCACTAAGCCGCTGATAACAAAAAAGGCAGTGACCATCCTGAGGCCGTTACAGGCCTCTGCTACCGCTACGCTTGCACTACCGATATGAATTACATTGCCTTCTTGCGCAACATTGTAGCCCATCGTTTCAAGACAGAATACCGCGGATGACGTCGCCCACCGCTGCAGAGGTAGGGTCACAGCAGTCTGTATCGGACTCGGCCAAGGTAGCATCAAACAGAGAAACAGCAGTACCGCAGATACTTTCCAGACGAATCGCCAGCCAAAAAGAATCAACGCGATCGCTCCGATACTAAGGACGACAGACAACCATTCCGCCGAGCTATAGGTATAGACTAGCCCGAAGAGCCTGGTTGCCTGTGCCCCGGCAAATACAACGATGCCCCAGAAACAAGGTCTTGTCTGGTATTGAGCAAGTTCATTGCGTCTTGACCACAGGATGTACAGAGCAAGGAAAGGTACAAGAAGGCCGCTGGAGTATTCGTCGCTTCTCTGCCACGTATTCCAAAGCTCGGCAAGGCCCGGCCAGTAAGACCAGAGAAAAACCGCCACAACAAGACCTGCAGCCAACCAGGGCAAGAGCTTGGCGTCACGGTATCGCAACTCGCCTGGTAGTCTCGCGTTCATTCTGTCAAGTGTCGGCTGCAACATCGCTTGCAGTTTGCCTATGCGGCTTCTTGCCAACCTTATAGCGCTGTTGAGCGAGCCTTTCAACCTGCCTTGTGCTTCGCATGGTATGGACTTATCTTCCACAACGGTGTTAGGCGGTACAACTGCGTGGTAGTCAATTAAGCACCGTTGGATTTGGCAATTCGGACCTATCGTGGCCTCATCCCAGAGTGCGCTATTTACAACCACACTACCCTGGCCGATCGCGACGCCTCGCTCAATGATTGCTGGCCCAACAATAACCACGTCCTCTGATATCTGGGCGCCATCCATTATAGCAACTGGGCCGCAAATTCGCACACTTGGATGTATGCTCACGTTATCCGCCATCCACGCAGTTTGCGAATCGGCTCGTTTGCAGAGATTCAAACCTGTGTCTGCGCCTAGGCCGTTTTCGAGATAATTAGCGATGGCATTTAAGTAACTCTGCCGATCTCGAAAGTTCCCTGCAGGCTTTGGCAATGTAACAGTGTGCACGCTCTTACCCACACGGACCATTTCAGGAATTAATCCTTGCTTGACGTCAAAGTACCCATCTTTGGGGATATACTCCAAGATACCAGGGCTACAAACGAATATATTGGCCGCCTCGCCCGCAATCTGACGGTCTGCACCTGGGTTAAATATTACAGTCAAATCGGACTTGCCATCCTGGTGAGCCGCTACAAGTGCACCAATTCTTGGCGGGCACAAGATACTGGCAGAAAACACTACAAGTAGTGCGTCTGTTTCATCACCCGCAGCATCGCGGATGCATCCCGCAGTACCCACAGGCAACTGTTCATAGAGGAATTTTAGCTCTAAACGATTATCCGCTCTGATTGATTGCGTCAGCGTAGAGCTGTCGCCGCTGGAACAGAGTATCGTCTGTCTTATCCCCTCATTGGCCAAATGGACCGCCAACCGCCCTAAGACGGACTTTCCTGCTACTGGCCACAGGACCAGGGGTAAATGAGACGCTAATGGACGTCTGACGAAGTCAAAACTACCCGCCAAAATGACTGCTTTGACTTTCGGCTTTTTGATGGATTCTCTATCTGACATTGTTCCCAAGAGCTGTTTCTTGACCAGTGTTCGACATATAGTGTGTATTGCTACACCTGCATACGGCTCAGATGTCACCCAGCGGCAAAGTCGCTTAGCAAATCATTAATTGCCTGGCACTCCATGGCGCAGAATCACAGCAAGAAAACCGCTATGGATTATTTGCTATTTGCCCCAGGACTATCAACAATTGTTCAGCTACCCTTTTTCTTCCCAGTTTGTTAAGATGTCCGCCATCTTCGGTGTATTCGGGGGCCATGAGGAAAACTGTATTTGTTCCTTTGGTCGCATAACATCTAAAACCGTTTTGATTAACCAATTCTAGGAGAGCAAGATCGAAGATAGGTTCGGTTTCAGAATAAGCGTCCCTTAATAGAGTATTATAACGCTCCCGCATCAGGTTATCATCTAAGACTCCCGGTCTGCCCATTAACAACTTAAGGGATTCCTTCAGAATTCTTTCGGTGCTTTTCGGTGCGGAGCATATCGGGACAGTGACATGTAAAAACCTGGTTTCGGGATGTCGAGCTTTTAGTTCCTCGATTGTTTTCTGATAGTCGTTAAAAATCTTTTGTGGGTCCGAGTCGCGCATTACGTCAACATAGCAGAACTTCAAAAACGCTATATCCACTTTGTTACCAACGCCGGCATCCAAAATATTCCTGAAGCCTTCGATCTTTGAGGTAGGGTCCGTGTTCCTGCCCACCCGAGAATGGGCAAAGATGGGCCGATCAAATGCTGAAGGCTCGTGCGTTTCGACAATGTTGAGTTTGATGTAGTCGTGTTCATCTATGACATCCTTTATCCCATCCATGATGTTGTAGCCCACCGATTGATGCCCGAAGAAAATTCGCTTCTCGGCGAGTTTGGCCCAATATCCTTTAGGCACAGCAGCTATTGATGGTAGAGTTATCCTATTATCATCTGTCTTTGTTTTCATCGTTTTCATCTTCCCACAAAATATCAGCATTACAGGAATGGTGGCGATGATTAATGCAGCGACTAGAATACCAGCAACTTTAGTTCTCATTTCTCAGATCCGTATAAATCAAGATGATATTTCAACTACTTTCTCTACTAATAGGGGCAGCGTGTGTAGATAGCGCGTGGCGTTTCGCTTGGCATCTATATCTCGATACACGCGCTCCACTTGCTCGCTTGTCATTCCAGTTGTTGCGGCCACGTCAGCCGGTGAAACGCGGTGGTTTTTGCCGTATAAACATAGATCGAATTTATCATAGGGCACGGAGAAATAGAATTCTTCCTGGCTTTGTGACAGTGAATAGGTATCTGTCGTGGGTGGGCGCTTACAGATTTCCTCAGGTACCCTAAGAAATTCCGCCATCTGATAGACCTGAGTTTTGTAAAGGTGCGCGATGGGTTTGACGTCGGCGGCGCCATCACCAAGCTTAACAAAAAAGCCCTGGTCGTATTCCTGTCGGTTTGGCGTTCCTGCCACGGCGTAATTGAGTCTGTCCGCGTGGTAATATTCTAACATCTTACGTGTCCGCTGTTTGAAATTAGTAGCGGCCACGATCTCAAGATAGGCAGGTAGCGTCAACCTCGCTCTTGTTTGCCTACCATCGGGAGATTGGACCACCACAGAAAATATCCTGTATTTGTCGTTGTCTGTGACACCGGGAAGCACGATCTTACATTTGCAATTAGGACCATATTCGGGGACTACGCTCTTTATTGCTTCATCCCGTCTCCTATAGCAGCCGACAGCCTCCAGGATGCCGGTGATGTCTTCAAGAACCGTAGGAATGTCCAGATGTTTGGTGATGAGCTGGCCAAGTACTGGCGTTTCCGGAGCTGAGTCTTTCTCAGGCATCAAAAGCCCAAGTACGTGCTCCTTACCAAAGGCACGGACGCAAAGCGCGCCAACCACGCTGCTGTCGATACCACCCGAGAGTGCAACGACAACACCACGTTTTCTAAATTGCTTCAAGACGAACGTGCGCAAGGCTTGGCATATCTTGTCTGTTTCTCTGGCACAATTGATCTTGAGCGCCTCCACAGAGAATGGTGTTTTGATAGCCACGGCTACTTAAGCTCCCTCTCCTTCAACTGCCTTTTGTCAATTTTGCCGTTCGGCGTCTTGGGCAGACTGTCCATAAACTCTACGAACTTTGGAACCATAAAGGTTTCCATGTTTTCGGTGCAGTACCTCAGTACTTCCTTTTCATCCAGATTGACCTCTGGTATTGGCACTATGAATGCTTTGATTGCTTGTCCCAGGATTTCATCCGGCACGCCAATTACCGCTACTTCCAGCACACCATTCATTCCGCAAATGTTGTTCTCCAGTTCCCTGGCACTTATCCGTTCGCCTTTGCTTTTTATCATGTCATCTTTTCTGCCCAAAAAATAGAGAAATCCCTGGTCGTCTTTGCGAAAATGGTCGCCGGAATAAAGCAGCCTTTCACTGGGATACCGTCCATTTCGGTAGGTTTTGGCGGTCAGTTCAGGGTCTTTCCAGTACCCTTGCATAACATTCGACCCTCTTACAATCAGTTCCCCTGTCTGACCGGGAGCAACTTCGTTTCCGTGTTCGTCCACTACGAACACCTCACAATTTGGCATAGCTTTACCAACGGATAGCGGCTTTTGGTCGAGTTGTTCCGGGGGCAGGTAACAGACGCGTATGCACTCGGTCAGCCCGTACATCGAAAATATCATGACCGAAGGGAACGACTCTCTAAGCTTGCGAATATGCTCTGCAGGCAAAGCAGCTCCCGCACTGGTCATATATCGAACAGTGCTGAAGTCGTACTTTTTAATGTCCTGCAGCCTGAGCAGCATAGCTGCGATTGTCGGCACTAAGGGGAATCCGGTTACTTTGTGTTGCGGGATGAGTTCCAGGACATTGTGAATAAACACGAACGACTTTTCTAGGACCACTGTGCCGCCGAACATAAAGGCCATAAGGACCTGGTACAGACCATAGCCGAAAGAAAGAGGCAGAACATCCAGAATGACGTCGTCCTCAACGTTGTCGATGTACTGAATGATGCTTCGGGCTGCCGAGACCATATTGTGGTGCGTGGACATTACCCCTTTGGGTTCGCCGGTCGTGCCAGATGTATATATAAGAGTAGCCAGGTCCACATCGATACAGCGCGGAAATTTATTTTCATTTTGCTCCTCAAAATTCTTTGCTGTGCTGCCTATGTTTGAAAATAGATCGTCCCAGCTTGTAGAAGAGCGCGACAATTCTCCCGGGATTGCATTTTTTTGCCCTACCCATATTACTTTGCGGTTTTTCGGCCAGTTGCTTAATGCATCGCAGACAACTTTTGCTTTGTCTGTATGGGTTATAAGAATGCCGGCATCTGAGTTTTCCAAAATGTATCTGAGTTTGGCTGCTTTGATGGAACTAGCCAATACTACAAAGACGCCACCTGCTTTCAAGGTGCCGTACAGCGAAATCACGGTTTCAGCAGAATTGTCCAGCAGTATGGCAACCTTATCTTGGCGCCGCAAGCCAGCATTAAGTAAAACGGCAGCCAAATGGTTGGTGTGCCGGTCGAGTTGCCCGTAGGTCCAGCGCTCCTGCCCACATACAAGAGCAATCTTGTCGGGAAATCGGCGAGCAGAGCGGCGAAGCCAGTCGTGAACCAGGATTGGGTCAAATTCGATCATTCACAAATGACTCCGCAAGGGCCATGCTATCGAGCTCACCAGGCTTGACTTACCTGCTCAAGTGTGGGTGGCAATTGTCTAAGGTGCTTTGTTGCATTGTACTTGGCATTAAAGTCCCTTATAGCTCTTTTTACCTGTTCCTCAGTTAGGTTTATAGTTTCGCAGACTTCTTTAATAGGGGTGCTGTGTTCCCACGCATAAAGGAGAAAATCGAGCTTGGCAAAAGGTACGCGGAAAAAGAACTCTTGGTCGGTCACGGGAAGGCTAAAGGTATCCGGACTTGGTTCTCGATTCCTAATTTCTGGAATCACCCCGAGAAAGTCACCAAGTTGATAAATTTGGCACTTATAAAGATGTGCGAGTGCTTCCATATCCGTACCGCCATCGCCGTACTTACAGAAATCGCCAAGAATGAACTCTGTTCGATTGGTCGTTCCGGCCACGATTAGATTGCGCCGTTCGGCCTCTACGTATAGATGAATCATACGAGCTCTGATCTTGATGCTTGCAAAAGCTGTAATGGTTCGGAATTGCTCCAAGCTTAAACGCCTCTTTTCCACAGATCCATCCAGCAGCTTTACTTGGAGAACATAAAAATTGAAAGAATCCCGCTCAAGAAGATCGGTGGGCAGCACTATATTGTATTTGCAGCCAGGACCATAATCCGGCACCAAATTCTTGATAAATTCGTCACGCCAATTGTAGGAGACCACACTATCTACGGTAGGTGTAATATCGACCTCATGAAATTCTATGCCGAGGGCCTCAGCATGGGTGATTGCGTACTGACTGCTTATCGGATTCGATTCCTTTTCAGGTAGAACCAAGCCGACTACCTTATCTCTACCCACGGCCCGTACAGCAATTGCCGCCATTACTGCGGAATCAACACCACCGCTTAATCCGATCACGACACCGTCGCGTTTCATGGCGCGTACTTGTTGTTGAATGAATGAGCAAATACGCCCAACCTCACTCTTGCAATCGATTTTGAGGATGTCTTTGTGAAAAGCCATGTCAGCCTTCCAAACACAGAGTATAGCTTCAAATCATAAGTTACGAATTACAGCCGGGATCGACATACAGCCGACTATACACAGTCTGTCGCAGCAATCCCATTCCGTACATGGTCGGCTCTCAATCACCCTGCTTGTTGCGAAGTTTGCTGAGTACTTGACCGGCTGTGGGCTGGATTGCTGCTTAGCTTCCTCTCTATGAAGCGGGCGACGTTTATGAGACTATCCAGATTTTCGGGAATTAGCTCCTCGTCCTCAATTTTGATGGTATAGGTCTGCTCGAGGAACAGCACGAGCTCTAATATCCCCGTTGAATCGATGATGCCCTGTCCCAGAAACGAGGTGTTATCTTGGAGTAGTTTCCCGTCCCCAAACAGAAAGTTCTGTACCACAAAATCGCGTACCGTTCCCATATGGCTCATTGTAATGCTCACTCCTCCAGACTTCCAAGCCGCCAGTTTCTTTCATCTATGCATTGTCGGTTACACTCCCCTGCAACTTGAAAAGTTTCGGTACATAGGCCAACAACATCTATCTATAATGGCTTACGATACTGTGAATTTCGCTGGCAATCATCTGCAAGATGCATATAACTATTATGGTTCACGTCCATGCTTGTATCACTAACAGGCAATCCCCTAAGCCTGTGAAATGCTCGTCTACAAACGGCGAGTATAACCACTATCACTGGATTTCGCTACGATTCCTTCTCTCGATTGGTCCAGGGAGTCGAAGTTTGTTGATCTATGTCAGCTTCCACAGGCTTATCTGCTATGGAGGACCCTAATCGTTCACCAGTCTGGGTTTTTCCTTCTATTTTCGCTTTTGTGCCGTGGTACATCTGCTCATAAGGTTGCTGGAATTCTTTGATATGTGGTTTCAGTTCCTCGATATCTTTTTCCCACCATTTCGAGGCGAGCAGCTTCTCAATGGTTTCCTTCGAAAAGCGATATCGGACGATACGTGCCGGATTCCCAACGACCACAGCGTATGGAGGCACATTCATGCTGACAACCGCCCCCGCTGCGACTACTGCACCCGTTGCGATGTGTGTAACACGTGGCAGTATTATGGCGCCGTACCCGATCCAGACGTCATGCTCGATAGTTTTCGGAATCCATTCAATATCCTTCTTACAGAGTCCCATTTTCGGTTGCCAGAATATGCCGCTTGTCGACTTGAATTCACTAGGATGATTAACATTAATGATACGCACATTTCTTGCAATTGAACAATATCTACCGATTCTTGTACAAGGCTCTACAGCACCAGGCTCGAAGCATCCGTGATGGGTGTACATGCCGATCTCTACTCCGTAATACTCTTTCATTATTCTGCGCAGGGTGCGTGAATAAAGCTCTCCGCCCTCAATTTTGGTGATGATTTTTTTTATCGTTTGTTTGAACGTGAAGTCAAATAACGGCAGTTTCAGGCCATAAAGTTTATAAAGTACGTTGCTTATTTTTGGTACAGTTTTTAGTGATTGCCGCATTGGCTTAATATCCATATCAATAGTTTTGCATCTTCATGTGTGTGCTAATCGTTACCTCTTGCCTTGAAGTTGGTATGAATCAAAATCTGCGGAGCAATCCGCTCAGCCTGGTTTTTAAGATTTCCTCGAAGCTCAGTCTTATGAATATTGTGTTTGTGACGATGTATCTTTTCCACATTCGTTTGGGTTCCTGGAAAAACCTGTAAGCCCATTCAAGTCCTGATTTTTGCATCCAGAGCGGCGCACGCTTGGTGACGCCAGCCAGAATGTCGAAACTGCCCCCAACACCGTGACAAACGGGCACATTCACAAAATCTTGCCAAGTCTGGAGGAAGTATTCTTTTTGGGGTGTTTTGATTCCTACGAAGAGCATATCTGCATTGCTTTTTCTTATGTCCTCAGCGACATTTTGCTCTTCATGCTTGTCAAAGTACCCATCTCTATACCCTGCAATGCAAATGCCTGGGTAGTCTCTTTGCACAACTGCAACTACTTTCTGCAAAACCTGGGATTCAGTGCCAAGGAAATAAACGCGATAGTGTCTATCATTTGCTTGTTTCAGGAGTTCCAACATGATGTCTATTCCTGCAACTCTCTCTGGCAGTCGGTCTCCCAGCAGCCGCGACAGCCATACAATCGGCATGCCATCGGCTAGAACCAAATCTGCCTCCTTAAGGCACTTGAATAATTTGGGGTCTTTTTGCATATTCACAATTTTTGCAACGTTTACCACACCAACCAATAGCCGCTTCCTACTGTGAATATGCTCGTGGGCAATATTCACTAGCTCGTTCATTCTGAGTGCGGCGACTTGTACGCCAAACAGATTCACGGTATCGCATTTTGGAGTTGAGCTCACACTAATGCCCCAATCTGCTTGAACTGTTCGAATGAAAGTCAGCCCAGGCATAGAGAATCCACCCCAACTCGTAGGGCCGACACTCTCTGTTAAGAACATAACCAAATAAGTTCTTGCCCGCCAAGCAATGTGCTGTCTCCCACCCAGCAGTAATCAATAAACCACGCACCAGCCGGTACATCTTGCCAATTTCTCGTCTGTGAATATCCCGGTAGATTATTCCCTGCTCTGGTAAGATCATTTCTACATTCAATTCGTTGCGTTTATCCAGCCAGGCGAGCCCCTTTTCCACATAAACGGTATGGTTGGTACCAGCTACTGTGTCAATTGCCAAAAGTGCCATCGGTGCCATACCGTCCTGGTGGACAGAGAAAACGGGGTACTCTTCGGCAACCTGTCCCGTTTTTACATCATACTGCCACCACCACTGACCATCGGGGCCCTGTAGCCCGCATATTGTGTCTGCGACTGCAGCGGCTGTATCTATACTTTGCTGATTATTAAAGTGTCGGCCATAATTGGCCAGCGCCAATATGGGATAGACCTGATCTGCAAAACAGGCTATTCGACTTGAAATAACTTCTGTAAGCCCGCTTCGATTGTGCCTGGCAAATAATGCATTGTCACGACAATACAGGTCCATAAGTCTGTTATGAACATCATCTAATACATTAGCGATTTTATTGGTGACCGGTTGATGTTGTGAGAAGCGAACCAGCCCTTGTAGAACCCATGCCAACTCGACTGCGTTGCAGGCCTCACGCAGCCGGGCCCAGTTGTCCACCAACTTCTCTGTGAAGGTTATATAATCAGCCGAGTTATTTTGGACGCTCGCCCAGATTGCAAGCCCAAGGTTACCAGCACCAGTTATTCTATGGCTTTCTGATGAAATATGCGGCCAAAGATCTGGTAGTGATGTCCTATCATCAGGCGTATTATAACTGTCCGAATTCAGCCAACGCTTTATTCCTATTTGTGCCATTATTATATATCGCAAGTTAGATGCCTGGCTTAACCGCACATGATTGTCACTGGAAATATGTTTGGCTGTGGGACAAGTATTTAGAGAATAACAATCTGCCAGGCCGCGTGCCGCAGTAGTACATAGCAACTTTACGATTTGTTGGCTTCTTGAGTTTAACTCGAGAAGATTCATGTATATTACAGGTAGAATCCTGCTGATTAAAAAAGCATCTTAGGGTTCCGCTGGTGTTTGATTAATCTCGTACAAAGCCTCTATGACCTGCTTTGCTTTTGCGTCCCACGTACAATTTTTCACATGCTCACGGCGAGCTGCGACAAGTTCTGGGTTTTTCTCTTTACAGGCTTGCCTCACAGCTTCAGCGAAAGACCAGGCATCAGAAGCCACATAGATCAACCCTTTGTAATGTTCAAGTTCGCTAAATGGGGTAGAAACGATTGGCTTTCCCAAAGCCAGGTATTCCTTAAGTTTTATCGGATTGCAGGCCTCTATCCAACTATTTTGTTGCCAGGGCATGAAACATACATCAAAGCACTTGGCATAGTGTGGTATCTGCTCATAGGGTTTTTGCCCTAAGAGGTACACATTCTTACGAGATGCCAGAGCCGACAGGTCGACAGAAGAGTTGCCGATCAAAACGATTGAAAAATCGCTTAGCAGATCGGCGAGTTTTTCGACTAATGGAATGTCCGATGTGTGGTCGTCAATGCCGCCATAAAATCCCAGTATGGGGTGTTGTATTTGCTTCATCTCTTGCAGGATATATTGTTCCTTATGAGCGTTGGCAAATAACTCATAATCCACCCCGTGGTCGAGAAACAAGGCGTTTTTACAGTCTACTTTTTCCTGAGCCATGAGTTCTCGATTAACGTATATGACAAGGTCGGCGTGCTTTTTCAACAAAAGGTCGTAGAGCTTAACTTGTCTGCGGTCCACTCCAGGCAGATCTTCATAGCGGTCCGACCTTTGATATACAAGTTTTAGGTAGGGTAGTCTGACTGCTACTTCTGCTGCCCCCGGGCATACCACCCATACTATGGGTTCTCTAATATCTAACCTGTGCATACAGCGCTGAACCTGCAGCCTGATGGCTATCCGGTTAAATTGTCTGGCAACACTAATGTGGTGAACCGGCATGCTGAAAGGACTGTAAACGGTTAGATTGTCAACGCCGGACGACCTCATGCCTCGCGTAATACTGCGTAACTTGCGTTTCATACGGCGAAAAAACATCGTTCCTTCATGAATATTGACCTTGCGTACTACAATGGAGTTCACGTATAAAACCTTCCCCAATCGCGCGTACCGTTTCATCAACTGAATATCCATGTGACCGTGGTTATGGTACCACCAGTCATTGTCTCCAAAACAGAGGATATTCAAATCTTTTGGGGGGCAAAGATATTTATTTAACATTCTGCTGAGAGTTCTTATTCGGGTACCAGCTGAGGCGATTTTTTTTGGTGGCAATTCCCCGACCAAGGAGATTAAAACCCGCACGTTTGATGCCTTTTATCGAAGGCACATTCCAATCCGTGCAGTGAATGTAAAAACGTTCAATGTTTCGAGATGCCAGTATTTTTGTGAGATACACCAAAGAAGCAGGATAAAGACCAAGACCGCGATATGGCTTTAATGTTGCACAATGGGAAATAACCACGCACTGTGGTGTCAGCGGGAAGAAATAGGAATCCATTCTGTCTCCGTTTGTTGTCCATAAGATACAGGCTGTCTTCCCTTTCAAGTATCCAATCCAGAGGCAGGAACCCTTTTTGAGCATGGATTCAGTATCCCACCAGATATCTTCCTTATTGGCGGCAAAGGTCTGTTTCATTGTCTCATCAACCATATTCCAGGCGTTAATTTCCTTGAGTTGATAATCTGCGATCTCACCTGGAAATTTTTTCTGTAATAAATCAGAAGCGTTTATTCCAAAAACCAGGCTATGCTGGGAGAAAAATCTACAGCGAAGGTTTTTTAGCAATACAAGAAGAGCGCCTGGTATATCTCTTTTGGAAATCATCCACCGCATTAATTCCAGACAATACATAGATAAGAACTTATTAGGTCAGTCCGCTGGTGCGTATCCACAGTTTGCACAAGGGCTTTTTTCTGACAAACGGCAAACGCGGCCTGATCCTACAGTACCAAATCTTATAATAGGTAAGATTCAAGAATCGAGCCAAAGTTCGAAAAACAGCAACACGAATCATCGTGAAAAACCCCTTTGGAATAATATAGATGCTTTTGATTGGAAAGAGTTTTCCGCCCAAACGTAACTTGTGTTCATATTTCCCCCTCATACTGTCTATGCACCTAACATCTTCGTTCAATGCCTTTTTTACCAGCTCGCTAAAAACGATTTTCCCGACACTTATATCTATAAGTTTTTTTGAGATTGACCGCGCGTTTAAGAACGTAAAATACCGTTCTCGGAATTTATAGGCATAGTCATACCCAATGCACCGCGTACCGGATTTGACTTCGAGTAATCGAAGCCTGTTGTGTCCGATCTGAGCATCAGCGACCTCCTGATGGAATTCATGCGCCCTGGGCCAATCACCGAAATGGCCAAGCTGACCTAAACCCTGCCAATATGACTGATGCATATCAACAAAGTTTTTAAACATGTGCTCGAAATTATCCATAGAGGCACAAGTTGAGACAAGGCTGGTCGGGTAAGAACTTAAAGCTTTATAGCTTCGCTTGATATCCCAGCGGTCTCCTTTTTTAAGTCCAGCCAATTGCTTTTCCCAATCATCAGCTAACTGGAAATATGTTTGTACACCCTTGTCTTCGCAAAAGATAAAATGAGAATGGAAGAGTGTTTTCTCAAAGGCATTTCTTAGGACATCATAATGTTTATATAAACCGGCAATCGGCCCGATATGCACAATATCCCATTTCATCTGAGAAAGTAATTTCGTAAGCTTCTCTATAACTGTTTCCAGATAGCTGGCATGTACAGGTAGACAGAACTGGCTGAGAGTGAAATCTGACCCGACGATTTTCCCGGCTCGTACAAATACCGGCCCCAGCCAGAGTTTTTCAAAAAATAAGGGGATTATTCCAACCAGATTTGCATTATCACGAAAAACGAATATCTTTAAATCCCTGCCCCTGCCGTAATACTTCCACCATATTCTGCACCAGTCGAACGTCAGGAATATCTCACTTCCAACATCCTCAACAAAACTGTCCCATTCTTGTTGAATGGTCTCTAATTCCTCAAAGTTATTGTAGACTTTAACCTGCAAATCCTTTTTCGTATCTGTATTTGTTTCAATTGTCCTTGTGTCCTGTTCGTTATCCATCGCCAAGAAGTTCATTTCTTCAAGAGATTGTAGATTCTCTCGGCTATGTGCCGGATAGTCCTAACGCGCGGGTTAGTACATGTCTCAAATGCGCCAATGTAGTGGATTTCTTCTCCACCCATACGTGACTTGAATTGCCATACTGTCGGATTATCTTTGGGATCGATACCACCAAGATCGTACAGCTTCATTCCGGCATTAAGAGCGGAAATCGCAGCTCTGTACCAAATAAGGTAGGATGACCCGCAAGCTAATCCCTTTTCATTGCTTGCTGCCAGGAGCACCACTGCTGTATCACCAAGATTACTCGCGAGCAGTACTGAAATAGGTTCACCATCTAAGTAAGCCGCAATAATGTTCATCTTCTCATGGTCTGACAACAAGCCTTCTGTCTTGATAAATTCCTGGGGATTGAGTCCCTTAAACCCTTTTCGTTTGAGAGATTCCAGGTACAAATCCTCAAGCATCTTGCAGAATTCGTCGCTGTGGCCCTGCCGTATTTCAATTCCTGTTTGCTCGGCCTTTTTCAAATCACGGCGGAAACTTTTACGCAGCCGCATTCGGATATTTTCTTCCGAATCGTCAACTTGCAGCATGAAAGTTCGATAAGGTTTGACGCTGGGGATGTGGACAAACCCAGCTTCCCGAAGCATCATGGCTAATAGCTGGCCCATTTCGTCGTCACGGATATTGGGCACGATTCTCAAGACATTGACGTTCTGGTGAAGATATACCTGCCGCAGTTGCCGCAGTGCTTCAACCGAACAAGTAATTTGGCTATCTCTTTTCCACAGAAGAGGTCCCCACTGGACGTATCCGATTCTCAGACCCAGTGCTCTAACGGACTTTATCCGTACCTGGCACATTGTGACAACCTGGCCTTGCTTGTCTTTGATTATGACCCGGCTGAGATTCTGTCGGTCCATTTCGGCGCGGACCTGCTGATATGGCCAGGTCTGATATATGCTGTAATCTGCAAAACTGCTGGCGTACTGCTCCCACTCTTGGCGACTAATATTGTCGATAATTGTTTCGTATGGCATTTATCCAAATCTTTCGGTTATCGTTGCCGGGTAAGCACCCGCTTTGCTGTTTTCAAATACCTTAGAACCTGATATGCTCCTGCAACTTTTAGTCTGAATTTCAGCATACCGTCAGAACCAGAAACCTTGAAACGTCCAATCTCCAGACTGCTCGGAGACGATTCGACCCAATACGGCTCTACGGTGAAACCGAGTTCGTAACCCATTTGTCTAGCCCTTGCGCAGACTCTGGAATTGTAGGCACCGTAGGGATAACTTATAGCAATAATATCGTGTCCTATTATCTGTTCAAGTGTCCGTTTTGATTGTTCAAGCTCGTTACTGAGTTCAGAATCACCAATTTCATCGAGATGTAGGTGTGACACCGTATGAGAGAAAACCTCGCAATTAGCTTTACTGAGATTGGCAATATCCTCTTGACTCATTACTTTTTCGTCGGCGTAGTCGCAATCATCTTCCAGAGCCCAATTCGGATGTGAGTCTAAGCTGCCTGTTGGAACAAAGACTGCGGCGGGCAGCTTATACTTTTCCAGGACCGGCAGTGCATTATCCAAGAAACTAACAAGAGCATCGTCGAAAGTTATCGCTACTGTAACGTTGGATCTGTTTGTTGGAGCTGCCGTAATTTCTGAAGCCTTTACTACGTTGCAATAGTTTGCAAGATAGGCCATCTGTTTTTCAAATGCTGCGACGTCTTCTTTTTTCAGGCTGTGGTAATATATGACGGTTCGACGTGACTTTCGATGCACTCCGGCAAGAAAAATGGAATAAAGCAATACTGAAATGAATTCTATTGTGTTCTTCAAGAACCTGAGCACAAAAAGACCATTATACTTACTCTGTTTCAGTTCCTATCTCGCTGCCAAATACACAGTATTTCAATGAGTACCAAAATCCGCTCATTTTTGTCGCTTCATACATGGTATCTTCGCCTGTTAGTTGTTTGTATAATTTTAGAAATCCCCATGCCATGCATCTAATGCCGCAATTAACCGCCAATAGCAGCCGCGCCAGAAGGTATTCTGCATAACTGTAATGCTTTTTGAAGAATATCAATGTGCTCTTTTGAAACTGGACCATCATTTTCAAACTTGCCTTTTTCCTACTGCCACTACCACCATGTACATGTATTATCTTTGCGCCGGGCCAAAACATCATCTTCCATCCTCCCTTGGCAAAGCGGTAACACCAATCTGTTTCCTCAAACAGCAGGAAAAACTGTTCGTCCATTAAACCCACTTCATCAACAGCTTTTCGCCTAACGAGCATAAACATCCCGGAGACAACATCAACTTGGCGCTCACTATCCCGATGCCACCAAAACATCCATTCGCGGCCAAAAAACCGATTGTTCGGCAATAACCTGTTTAAGCCAAACGTGTCTAAGAACAGATTAAGTACAGAAGGAAATTTGAAACATGTCATTTGGACCTTATCTTGATCTTCCCATACCTGACATCCGACCACCGCTGCTTCGGGATGTTCTTTGGCATAAGCGACCGTGCGCTGCACAGCTTTATCACAAATAATTATGTCACTATTGAGTATAAGGAAATATTTGCCCTTAGCTATTCTCATGCCCTGGTTTAGAGCAGCGGCGTAACCTCTGTTAGTGCTATTGGCAATGAGTACGGCGTTAGGAAAGAGGTCTCGAACCATATTGCATGAACCGTCCACTGAAGCATTGTCGACAACTATAACTTCAAAATCAATGTTGCCCGCCTGCTCGTAAATGGAGTCAAGACAATCCCTGAGCAGGTTCTTCGTATTCCAACTGACTGTGATTACCGACAGGTCCAACGTACTATCCATTTCCCATCCCCAGGGACTGCCACCAAGTGTCGGCACGTGGTTTAACACAGTGTGGCAAGGTGCGGCTCCGCCAATCTATCTTGCTGTGCAGTTGACATCAGGGTCACAACCGTCCAAGTAATGAACTGCTGCCCTATTCTCCCGGCTGACCACGTCAAGACTCCAGCGGGCGGATAGCTTCCAAAAGAATCCGCTGCCTTATCCACTTGAGCATGTGCGTTGAGTTAACGATGCGTTCGTAAAGAACGCCACACAAAAAAACAGGCCAACAGCGGACGAGATAGTACGGAAATTCCTCGTATAGTTCCAGACGCGGAACATCGAGTCCTGCGCTTTTGCAGAGCCAACGCAGTGTACATGGCGAATTAGCGCGATAGTAAGTAGGAAACGGATCATAGGCTTCAGCCCACCACCAGCGATGAAACCACTGTGGTGTGAATTTGGCAATTATAGTAGCGTAGTGCATGACATTTGGTCTTAAAGCAAGAAGCCTTCCTCCAGGCTTAAGCACCCTTGCGAACTCTTTGAACACTTTTACTGGGTCTTCGAGGTACTCCAGTACCCAGTGACAGTGGATCAGGTCAAAGGATGCGTTATCAAAAGGAAGGTCCGCTAAGTCGCATTGATATTTCTCATTGCAGTACGGGTTAGTCAGCACCGCAGGGTCTAAATCTACACCCACAATAAATATCTCCTCCAAGGGTGTTTTAGTGGAACATCCCCTTTCGCCGCCGCAGCCTGCATCCAGCACCTTCATGCCGGGCTGGGTGAGAGCGCAAAAAGTGGCATCCAATTCATCGTTGAAAGGCTGTGGATAAAAGTGGGTGATTAGTCTGGATACTATGCTCCGATTGGAATTCATATTTTTCATACGCTGTAAATAATGTCTGACCGGCCCCGAGCAGGAAATAAGTTGCAGAAACCATATTTCCGAAAATATCAACGGTGATAGCTGTAAAAAAGAGGCAAGCAGTACCCAGAATCCAGCCCTTTGCTTCGTTTGTTTCTAAATGTTTCTGGCCAGCAACTCTGCTCAACCTGTACCAAGCATAAAACAGAGAGCCTAATATGAACAGAACCGAAAATACTCCTGATCGTATCAGATTAACCGCGTAGAATGAATCGACGGAGTGGAAAAAATACCATTCGACAGCCCGCGGCCAGTCATTCGTCCATCCCCAGCCCAGGAGCCAGTATTTCGGCATCAGTGCCCAGACACACTCCCACATAGCAAGGCGAACATAGCCAGTCTGCGGGTCAAGCGTATAGTCGATAAGGATCTTGATTGGCCCACGACCGGAGAAAACTCTCAAGAACAGAAAGATTGCCACACCACAGAATATGAAAAGCTTCCATCGGCTACGAATACATCTCATGACCCAGTCGTAAGTTAAGCAGAAGAAGCAAAAGGCCATTCCCATCCAGGGCCCGCTCGATAGCGAAGAAAAAACACCCAGCAGACACAATACAAGACAAATTCTGTACATCCTCTGGCTCATCCCCAAGTTGCGGTGCTTCATACAGGCAGCCAGAGCAAAAGCGACCATACAATATGCGCCGAAAAGGATATCCGTACCAAAAAGTGCGTAAGCACGGTAAAGTCCGAGCCGCTTTACATCCAGATATACGTAAAGAACCCTTGGAAATATTGTGTGGTAAACAGCTCGAACAATATTGTAACCAGTGAAAGTCTCCGACAGACCGATAACAGCGCTGATCACTGCGATCAGCACAACGATGCGTATGAAGTAACGGTAGCATTGGAGATCTCTAATGGCTACGCGTGCTACAAAATAGGCAAGTCCCATATCGACCAGCACTTGCCCAACAGCTATTTCAAGGCCCTCGTCAATTCCTTCATGCCAGAGTGCTGACAGGGCAATGACCGCGATGTGGCCCAGAATGAACCAGTCAGCCAATGTAGTTTGTAACTGCACTTTTCCTGACAGAACCTGCTCAGCGGCCATAATGGCGAGAACTGTTAAGGTGACTCTGGTATAGTCTATTAGAATTGTTCCAATCTGGAAGTCAGCACCACGCGGGATAAGCAGACTGCACATGCAGGCCAGGATTGCCACCCGTGACCACCGAGGTATTGTGTATCGTCCAAGCTGGTGTTCCGACAGAACTATTGATGGTGCTATTACCTGCATAGTTTTCATACACTGGGCTGGTCTTTGGTTTTGCCGCCCTTATTAGAACTGAGTGAAGCTAAAACTTCTTCCAGTTTTTTAACTGAGTTGTCCCACGTGAACTTGGCTACAGTTTTTCTAGATTCTTCGACGAACCGCTTGCGCAAGGTCTGATCATCCAGAAGCAATTTAACCCTATCGACTATCTGGTTCACATTGCACGTTTCAACCAGAAAGCCATTTTCACCGTCAGTTATGATATCCCTTGGACCACCACAGTCTGTTGCAACCACAGCGCAGCCACAGCACATCGCCTCCAACACAGGTGCAGGAAAACCTTCCGAACGGCTGGCTAGCACCCAGACTAAACTACGAGAATACAGATCTCGTATTCTCTCAAGACTCGGCAAGCGATGATAAATCAGCCGTGGAATAGCTTTAGGGCGTCGGTTCGCGCTGAATATGTATTGTGGCACATCGGGGCGATCTGTACGCATCCTGTCCAGAAAGGCGATAATTGTATCAGGGTCTTTATACCAATTGTGCCCGTATATAGTACCTATCCCATCTCTTTGTTCCTCCGGCAGGCTTGGATAGTATTCAGTTGTGTCGATGCCGTTTGGAATGACAGCTAAGATCCTCTGGCCACAGGCCTGCTCAAGAGGGTCGTTGATAAAAGATCCCACACCTATTTTCGGGATATTTTCCCCAAAGTACAACCGGGTGCGCTCAGGGCTATTCGGTATACCGCGCATATGGTGTACCTTTATAATCCTGGGGTTCTGCAAGCGACGTATCTCTCCCGATGCCCACCAGCAAGAGGCTATAACGATCTCATTATCTTCAAAGCGGCACTGCTCTATCCGCTTGAACCTTTCTACCTTGCCCTCAAATAAGTAGAGCCAGTCATTACTACCCGGATAACGAACACTAATATACACATCGCGGAGCCAGTCCCATGTGGTTTCGTAACCCTTATGAACCAGAAGGCGGACTTGATGCCCTCTTTGAATCAGGCCGTTTGCGGCTTTGACTGTTGATTTAATGCCTCCGGACCTGCCCGATCCCGGCAAAATGAACGATATCTTCATAGCTACTCCTCAAAATCACTGCCGGTTTTGTTTGAGATACCGCCGATAGTCGTCAACTATCTTCAACCAGATGGCAAACTGTAAAATCCTAAAGCCATTGCGCCAGCCGATATCCTCACAGCCAAACAGATCGCGGCCATGACCCTTGAAAATGATGCCATCAAATGGATCGAGCTGCGACCCATACTCCGCGACTAAGCCTCGTAACATAACGCTGCGGCCCCAATACTCGTCATAGTCACTCCATGAGTGCTCAACTATGTGTCGTTTCCCCAGTCTCTTGAGTACACTCGCAGCTCTGTCCGACATTTCTCTGATACATCGCTGAAACAAACGCGATAAATGGCCGCTACCGGGTTTGAGACCGCTGTCGGCGAATGGGATATTAGCGCTGGGACCGTACACAGGCAAGGCTGCCTCTTCAAATATCTTTTTGCCTAGCTTAAATTCCACAGGACATCTGAATGCAAAATCCCATACCCTGCGGTCTGCCGCTATAATCCTCACAGGCAGGACCCTTCTTTCGGCAACCCATGTCGCACCATCCATAAGATGAGAAAATGGATACATTACAAGATATTCGACATTGCGCCTGCCTGAAGACATTGCCTTTTGATAGAAAGCTTTCCTGCGTTCAGAAATGCCGGCGACAAAGCCATCTAATAGGGTGGCTCGCCAGAAACTCGGGTTACTTTCCCAAAGGTTTGTATATTGGCAATAATCAAAAGCCCTCTTTTTGTACATCGCCGGCAGAAGCCCCTTCATACGGGATTCTCTGACATAATCATACGCAAACAGTGCTTTGAAGTATGTATCAAACAACCACCCGCTGAGCACATTATCGACGCCAAGCTCGGCAATTCTGTCAACGAATCCAAATGAGTGCGCATTCACCCAGTCGAATTCACAGCCCACGAGTTTAACAATATCCACAACAGTCCTTCCAAGAAACTCGCTGTCGCGAGTAAACACGTACCACGGACGACTGTTATGGGATTTCGCAACACGCTGAGCTATCCGCGCCTCGCGGTTGATCTGATCGCAATAGGTAATCGCAATGCATTCGACAGTATGGGGCACCGCCGCTATAACAAAACGGGAATCCTGTCCGCCACTTAGTGTCACACCAAGTTTTGCTCCGGTACACCTGTCCCTTACAGCAGAAAGAAGTGACGACCTCAATTCCTGCGCCAACTTCCTTTCGTCGCAATCGCCCTGAATCGGTTCCGGCGGCAGCCAATATACATAACTTGCAGTACTGAGCCGCCCGCCGTCAAACTTGAAACAGTGCAATCGCCCAGGTTCCATCTGTTTTACGTTGTTGTGGGCCGTGTTGGGGAAGGTGCAACAACCGCCGTATAGAAATTCCACAACCGAAACCGTGTCTACATCGATGGAATTGCCGGTGATGCAGGCCACCAAGTCCGGATGCGTTCCGAGAGCAACAACCTGTCCCTGCTCGTTCCTGCCAGCGTATACAGGTGTCAGATTGACCGGGTCAGTGACGATTGTCAGGCCTTTTGAACCGGCAAGCACGATTGCATAAGTGCCGTTGAGTTTCGCAAGCACCGGATCGTTTTGCAGCGAAGCATCGGACAGGGTACTATGTTCCCAGATGTCAGAGATACGAGTCACGATCTGGTCGAGGCCGCCGGTTGACGGATCAATCAACAAATCTCCCACCCAGGCAAAGATTGTATCGGCCTTCTCAAGGATATTCCTGCCTTTGGCAATCCTTTCCTCAAGTACTGCAAGACTACCCCACTGAAGTTCATAGGACTTCCCATGTGGCGAGCGCTTGCCGTAGGGCACTTTTATGAGCTCAAGTAAGCATTTGCCGTTGTATCGACTGTTTAGACTTATTAAGAAGTCGCACATAGTACGAAACCTGACATTTAACTGTGAACCCCGTGAATGGAAAGGAGGGACAATCCGGCACTCATCCGACCCATTGTCTGATAGCCCCAAAAACGCACGTGAGGTTACGCCATTTCGCAAGCAAAATCAGTCGAGTCTTGTGGTCGAGACAAAAAACATAGGCCGCAGTAAAATAGACTAATGTGATAGCCATCCCCTTTACAGTCAGCCCCAAAAGCGTATGTGCATCATGCATCCTTGAAGTTTCAAACAATATGGCGATACCACCAGCGACCAAAACAGGCTTAACGAAAACCACTGTCATGTATTTTGACCACTTTATTCCTATGATTCTACAGCAGTAAAGTGGCTGTACAGCACATGTCGCTAATACTCCCGGTATCGCTGCCCCCACAGCTACGCCATACATACCAAGCCGCGAAACAAGCAGTAGCGAAAGCATTAGATTTGCTATACCCTCGAGGATTGTCTGGTACGCATAATACTGGTGCTTGTAGACCGCTTCCAAAGCATTAACAGAAACATTAGTCATTAAATGGGGCAGTAATCCGACGAGCAGTATACAAAATGATACGGTTGCCGTACGCACTTCAGTAAAAGTCTCTGGAACCCAAAGCTTAATGAAATCGCCTGCTAATAGAAAAGCGGCCACACCAAAACCAACCGATAGATTCGAGACGATTATGGAATATCTCAGAACGGATTCAGGAAAACGCGTTTTGTCTTCTTGTCCCGCGATAGAAGCAAGCTTAGGCTGTGTTACTCCGGCCGCTGCTATGACGAGTTGCATCAAATAGTTAGACAACAGTGTCGCGATAGCATACACACCAACTGCTTTGATGTTAATGCACCGTCCCACTATAGCTGCACCGAGCTTCAACCGTAATATATTGCCGATATGTCTAATAGTGGTAAAAAAACCAAAGGAAAAAAGTTCCCGTGCGACGCGCAGTTTCACCAAGCTTATGGAAAATGCGGTGTGCTTAAAATAAAGCTTTAATAAGGCGAAGTTAGCGAACAGCACAAAAATGCTCAACCCGGTGTAAACCCAGCTAATCTCAATCAGTCCGCCACCGGAGTACAAAACTAAGAAGCAAAATAGGCCTCTTAAAAGGGCTTCAGCAATGTTGACTGTGTTTACCAGGACGAATCGCTCGTACCCAAGTATTGTTACGGAAAAAAGCTTGGCAGGGAACCTGATAGCCGTTGTAATCCCCAAAAGCCAGACAACCCATCTAAATGATTCGTAGTTGTCCTCCTGAATGTGAAAAAATCTGGCCAAAGGAGAAGCCAAGAGGAAGCTGAGCAGCACTACGATCAACCCAACAAGGCAATATGTTACAAGGGCTGTATTGACGACCTCATTTAGTTGATCGGATTTCTTCTGGCCTGCATATCGTGCCACATATCGTATGAGCGCCGAGGAAACACCGAGGTCCAGCAAACCATAATAACCGATAATCGACATGACAAGTGCCCAGATGCCGAAGCCCTCTGTGCCCAGGCACCCAATTATGTATGGGGTGAGCAAAAAGCCGATAGCTAAATTGAGACCCAGAGTGACCCAGTTGCTCAAAGCATTAATTATAAGGGATGTCTTTTTCTCTTTAGACAAACGTATATTACCTCATAAACGTCATTCAATAAGTTGCTCTGTTTTTCCGGCTGAGAACTGTTTTCTTAATGTTTGTGACATCAGAGCGATGACAAAGCTAGCGCCAAAGAGTGCCGGGACAGCTCTTATTCCCGTTATGTGGTATCCTCTTTGCATAAGACGCAATTCAGTTATAATAGAAATGCAGAATAAAAGCGTTGCTATGATATCTGCTCTAAGCCGCCATTTCGATACCAACAGCCGATTCAACAAACTCCTCAATAGCAGACCAATTGCCATCACGCCAATAATTAGTCCAACTGTTGCAGCTTTCCAGTAGGAAAGTATCTGTGAATACTCATTCAGCGATAGATATAGCTCTTGTCTGTGTGTCCCGGGCAGTATCTGTTGCGGCAATAGCTTCTCCCAGAAAGAACGCTGTCGCCACAAGGTATTGGCTTTATGGTATCTTTCAGCTGTCAAGTTGTTGACCTCCTCCGCCAATTGTCGCAGAGTCGCAACTTTTACATCGGGCATTTCGGAAAGCTTCTGCAAAAGCTTGTCGAACCTTTCGACGCCAAAGTATAAGCTCTCGAACTGCGCCGGAAATATGGTAATATCGAAAGGGTGGTACAGTACTGCAATAATACCTTCTTTCGGTAATCGCCCTTGATCCAACATTCCCTCTATATCATGCAGCACCGCTGTGAAAGGAATATGTATTAATCCCTTGGCTGATTTGTAATAGTAATAACGGTCGGCTGACAATACTTTGAAACCAGCCTCTTTGAGGGCTTTCGCTGTATCCTCGGTCCATCCATTCCAGGGGGGCACAAATGTTGTTATGTCCGTCAAGCCACACGCCTGGAGCAGTATTTCTCTGCCGTGTTTTATGTCTCTGAGTTGAGATTCGTAATCTCTCTCGCGGAATTCACCTGGTCTGTGATTTGGACCTGCGTGGTTGGTGTGGCTGAATCCGTGCTGCGCCACCTCCACTCTGCCTGCGCGTATAGCATTTCTTATAAACTCAACCTTCTCCGGGTCTTCTTCCGGCGAGAAGACAGCGCCGGCTGCCCAGGTGTAGTTGGAAGAATTGTTTTCGACGCTCGGGACGATGGCGATTGTATAAGGCATGCTATACTTTGCAAACAACGCATCGACGTTCTGCTCAGCTTGCCATATTTGGTTCCTGAGTTGATTTGTCGCTCGATGCCCCTTGCCATCAGCCGAGAAATCATCGTAGCGAAATGCTATGTATAGGGTTCCGCTCGCTGGAACTGAGGCAAATACTGAAACGAGCAGAAATAGGACTGTAACTGGCTTTCGTTTCGGTGTGGACATGAGCCAGTGGCGGCCACACTCCGTCCCCGTCGGTTGCATTGAAAGAATCAATGTAACTTCCTACCTAGTTTCGCCTTATGTTACATCACAAGTCTGTCGGTTCTGAGTCACCGCCAGTCTGGCGCCAGCATTGCCAGGACAACTCTAAAGTGCCAATCCTTAATCAGGCAGAGCTTACGAAAACTCGCTGCTGTCATCGAGGCTCGGATACGCTTTCACCCACACAGTCTTAGTATTTGATTCCCTAATGTAAACGTGTAGCACGATAGTCCTTGTGGATTCACCATATAGTCATTTTCGGCTGAACGGACACACCATATGGTATAATTCCAAAGTGGTAGTCTGACTTCCTACCATAAGAGCTTCTGTCCAACATGCGGGACACCCATCCCTCCTGAAGACGAAGCCAAATCATACCTCCTTGCTGATCGCGTTAACCATTCAGAACATAGTCTAACATCGGTTTTTTGTCAAGGTTCCATTATTATAGAAAAAATCAAATGCCTGGGGATTTATGAGCAACTCGCGGCAACTGCCCCAGAATAAAACCAAGTGAAGCACACAATTATTGCGGCGTTGTAAGGTTGTAACAAAGAACTGATATTCTTGTTCTTCCCCGGAAGTCTTCTCCCGTCGGAAGGCAACAGAGTTCGTGAAAAATTGCATGTTTTTACCCTTTTTACTTGAAGATCAAGGGAAAAGTCCTATAATCAAGTGTAGATGCTACCCGGGTAGAGACACCGTGCTTGGCTGTGCCGGAATTAATTGTTACTATTTATGTGGTTAGCAGGCAACAGGTTTTCCTCATACCTGGAGGACACTCATATGGCCAACAGGAGAGAAAGAGCGCGACTACTGTATAGACATGGGCACAGCCCGCGGGAGCTGTCTCCTGCGTTCTGCTCGCTGGCTGCCTGTTTGTTCTTCCTGACAGCCGTCGAGATAACAAACGCCGCCACGTACTATGTAGATGCCTCAAACGGCAATGATAGCTATCCCGGCACAAGTGAGCAACAACCGTGGAAAACTCTTACTAAAGCCGGTAATACTGCTCAAGCTGGTGACACAGTTCTGGTTAAGGCTGGAATATACTGCGAGACCCTCAGAGTAGCTAACTCTGGTAGTCCCGGAAACCTTATTACCTTTAAGGCCTATCCTGGACATGAGTGTCAAGGCGAATATGGAGGAACCAAGAGCAATTGCCAGGTTGTTATTGATGGTGAAAATACAAGAGGCCCTATTATATATATCTACCCTCAGAGTTACGTTCGGATTGAGGGGTTTGAAATTAAGAATTCTATAGGGGATGAGACTATTTATATTAAACCTCATGCTGGTACTGAAGTAGATGGCATTGAGATTGTCAATAACTATATTCATGATAATGTCGGTTCTGGTATGTATGCCAGAGGAGGCGGGACATACGTCAAGAATTTCCTTGTAGAAAACAATGAAATCTTCAGTAATGGAGAAGACGGAATTTTCGTAGGAGCAGATGGAGCAACCATTAGAGCTAATAATATTCATTATAATGGAAAGGATGGTATTGCAGTAGGAGGGCAGAATATACTTATTGAAAATAATAAACTTTACAACCAATTCCATACAGATAAGCATCAGGATGGATTAGAAATCAACTATCTTGCAGATTCCATTATCAGGTACAATATCCTTTACGATTTTACACAACTTATCTATTTTCCACTCAAAGATGAATCTGGTCGTACAGCAGAGAATGTGGAAATCTATGGAAATGTTCTATACACAGATAGATATTGGACAGTTGGAGGAGGAGAAGCTCCTGGCATATTCGTCGATGCGAGACGGGATGACTGCATTGTAAGAAATGTTGACATTCATTCAAATACCATTGGATGGGTAGGCTATGGGGCAGTTTGGATTCTCGCGAACAATAATACTGATGTATCCGATATTGATATTAGAGATAACATCTTTTTTGATTCAGGGATAAGCATTAGTGGTTCGGCCATCGGTCAAGTAGACTCCGATTATAATCTTTTTTATGGGGTCAGTCCTCCAGCTTATGAAGGTTCACATAGTGTTATAGCTGATCCTCTATTTGTGGATTATCGAAGGCATGAAGCCTGGAATTTCCACCTTAGGTCAAGCAGCTCAGCAATAGACAAAGGAGACCCAACTTTAGCTCGTTTGTTTAGCTTGCCATCGCCTTTCATAGATTTGGGTGGTCACGTCAGGCCGCTTGATATTCCGGGAGTGGGTTACGACGGCATCGGCGCATTCGATATTGGCGCTTATGAGTACTCGGGCCCAACCGCCAAGGCAGGCGAGGATCAAAGCATCAACGACTCCGACGGCAATGGCAGCGAAAAAGTGACTTTGGATGGATCCGCCTCTACTGATGTTGATGGCACTGTTGTTAGTTACGTCTGGACTGAAGGCGGCTCCGAGATTGCCTGGGTTGAAAAGCCAACCGTTATGCTATCAGTTGCAGAGCATACGATCATTCTTACAGTGACTGATGACGAGGGTTTGACTGACACGGATACGGTAGTGATCTTGGTTAAACCAGCTAATCAGGCGCCTATTGCCAATGCTGGGCCAGACCAGACAGTCACCGATTCTGACGGCAATGGAAGTCAGCAGGTGACTCTGAACGGTTCAGGTTCTGCCGACCCGGACGGCACGATTCAGAGCTACGTATGGACTGAAGGTGGTACTCAGATTGCCACGGGCGTAAACCCAACTGTGACGCTGTCTGTCGGTCAGCATACCATTACTCTTACTGTGACAGATAATGGCGGTCTGACGGATACGGATACAATAGTCATCACGGTCAACAAATCCGGCACCAATCAACCTCCTATCGCGAATGCTGGACCGGATCAGACCGTTACCGATGCTGATGGCAACGGCAGTGAGCAGGTTACTCTGAACAGCTCAGGTTCTTCCGATCCCGGCGGTGCCATTCAGAGTTACGTGTGGAGAGAAGGCGGCAGCCAGATAGCGACGGGAGCAAGCACAACTGTGACGCTATCACTTGGGCAGCATACGATTACGCTGACGGTTAGCGACAACGGCGGTTTGACGGCTACAGATACGGTGACGATAACCGTTAATCCGGGCAGCAGTAATGATAGTAATCCGCCGACAGCCAGCAATTGTTCGCCAGCACCTGACTCCATACAGGTGCCATTGAACAATCTGATAACCCTGCATATTGGGGATGCTGGCAAGGGTGTTGACGCCAATTCGGTAACAATCAAGGTCAATAGCAACACTGTGTACGCCGGCAACACAGCCAACTACACCAGCGCGGCCGGCAATTGCCACAGGACGGGCACAAAAGCTGACTACACATTCAGCTACCAGCCGAATGAAATGTTCGAATTCGAGCAAAAAATGACGGTTGCGGTAAATGCTACGGACCTCGGTGGCAATTCGATGCCCGAATACACATATTCCTTCTGGACCGAGATGCGCTCGTTCGGGAAAAACAAGAAGGTCAGTTCAGGATTAGACAATCTCGCTTGCGGATCACCTGCAACGACTCAAGACAGCACGGGGAATACATACGTAGTCTGGCACTCAGGACCAGCAGGCAGCAGAGACATTTATGTCGCTAAACTCACAGAAGGAGCAGGCAGTTTCAGCAGCAGTACTCAGCTAACAGCCGATTCTGCTGACCAGTGTAATCCTGCCATTGCCTTGGGCAGCGGTGACAAGCTTTACGTGGTCTGGCAGGATAACCGCCGAGGCAACTGGGATGTCTATATGTCAAGCTCAGCGGACGGAGTAAACTGGTCGGCTGCAAGCAGGATTTCCGACTCGAATGACAACGAGACTAACCCTGCTATAGCCCTTGGTTCCGCTGGCGGCGCCGGCATCGTCTGGCAGCAGGAGGACCAAACAGGGAATCGGGACATTTATATAGCTACTTCTAGCGACGGCTTCGCAACGAAGGCAATCTCGCAAATAACGACCAACGCTTCTGAGCAGACTGACCCTGCCATTGCCGTGAATTCTGCTAACACGGTATACGTAGTCTGGACTGATAAGCGGAATGGCTCGAACGACATTTACGGAGCAGCCTCGAACAGCGGCCCGTGGACGAATGTGCCCATCGTGAATAAGGCAGGCAATCAGTCCAGCCCCGCGATTGCTGCGGAGACCGCCGGGTCAATTCTGCACCTATTGTGGGTAGATGACGCATCCGGCAACAGCGACATATATTACGCAGCCACAAACAGTCTGCCGAGTAGTCCAGTAGCCGGCAGCAGTATTATCGACGACAGCTCCGGCCGCAACCAGGTCGAGCCCACGATTGCGGTGACCGGCAGCACAGGCAATAACTTGGAGGTTTTCGCTTGCTGGCAGGATCGGCGAAACGTTGCCGGGGCAAGTGGCGATACAGACTTGTATTTCGCCGAAGTCAGTTCAGATGGTGCGACAAACATCTTCGCAGGTGACGATAGTACAAATAGCAATCAGAGCCAGCCGGCAATCGGCGTGGATGCGCACGGTCATCCGTATCTGGTTTGGTGTGATAGTAGAAGCGTAAATCCGCAGATTTATTATACTGGAAGCACTTATCTCGACAGCGAGGCTTTGGATTCCGAGCTCGTTACTGCTTCTGCGGGCGCAACGGTTGGAACCAATCCTACCAACATAGCCAGCATTGACGATGTCTCGGTTGTTGTTCCAGCAGGTGCGTGCTCATCCAACGTCCGAATTACAATCTCAAAAATCGAGAATCCACAGGAATTCGCAGTACAGTGCTTGGCAGCCTACGATTTCGGTCCCAGTGGAATACAGTTTAACCAGCCGGTCACGATAACCATACCCTACAGCGTTCCTGAGTCGCAGGGTTCGGTTAAGCCCTATTGGTACAACGCACTAACAGGAGCCCTTACGCAGCAAGGCATAACAGACATTCATGATATCGTACTATCTCCGACCTTACATGCCCTTTCCTTCAAGACAACACACTTTACACCATTCTACGTAGTTGAGGGCACGGCTGGTGGGACTGGCGGCGCCGGTAGCAGCGGCGGTGGTGGTGGCTGTTCGGTCTCAGCCGCCGGTAACGGTAGTATCGTTGAGTTTCTCTTGCCCTATATGGCCCTTGCCGCAGTAATGGTGATACTAAAACTGCACGATACGCGAGAGCGTAAAGCACGCAAAGCCACAAAAAGCGAATATTAACAAATCGTCTTTCTCGTGGGCTATGTTAACACCTACGAGTGTTGTGGCGTTGAGGCGCGTACTCAAAGCCAATGGTCCCCTCGGCCTCTGAGAGTAACCCTCACCACAATTACAGGATTCGCCGAAGTCAGCGGAGACGGTCTACGCTATGATATCACTGTAACGCGCGTACTTTCGGAAAGATTTCGCTTTTGACGATTTGCTCACTTTCTGGAGTTTTTCTACACAGAAACAACTGTCGTTTTCCCTCATTTTCTTCACATCTGTTCCGTAATGTGAAATTGTGGACCTAAATAATCCATATAAAAATCAGAGAAAAGTGAGACTTGGGGGACATCTACGCATGGTAGGAAACCTGTCCCCCGGCGGCATCGGGAGCCTTGCGTGCCTCGCTGTATGCCTTTGCTATCTTTTCGGCGGAGGGCGATAGATAAACTGAAGTCGTCTTTAGGCTTCTGTGACCCACCTGCTTTTGAACGATTGGCAAGGGCAAACCGCGGTCCACAACATAATGCATGACATGGCTGTAACGAAGGCTATGAACCGTAAACATCTTCAGATTTCCTGCCAGTCTTGCCCGTGACGCATAAACGTCAACAGAAGTCCCTCCTCAACGAAAAAACTCTTGACTATAGGGGTAAGTCGCATTATCCTTTTGTTTCGTCTCCCGGTGAAAGATATTCTATGAGTAGCCGCCAGGCAGTCTGGCGCGGATTGGAGTAGTGGCGGATTTCTGTTGAATAGAAGTAAGCACAAGAGAATACAGAGACTTTTATCATGGAGGTTTTGGTTATGAGCAAGAAGAAACGCTCTCGCAAAGACGTGATCGCCGTGTTCACACTGAGCACGGGGTACAAGGTGCCAATTGAAGCCATGGATGTCAAAGAAGCAGGTATGACACACTTGGCGCAAGCCCTCATAGGAGAGATGGTACCATCGAAAGCCAAAGAGTCCGGATGGGATGAGGCCTTAGACACCTTGCGACTTGAAGTCTCAGACTGTCTGATAAGGCTTCCTGACGTTGAGAAGAGTATGCTTCTAAAGAGCATAATATGGGAATCCGTCGTGGAAGTGTGGGGCAAGCTGGAGAAGAACCTTAGGAAGAAACGCTGAGGACCTCATTCTTGTATCGTTGCTAAGCCTCTCTCGTTGTTCTTGTGAGACGTCCTGTATGCTTCCGCTATTTTCTCGGTTGACGGTCGCAGGTATACAGAGGTGGTTTTTAGACTTCTATGTCCTACTTGTTTTTGAACAATGGGCAGTGGCAAACCCCGGTCAACTACATAATGCATAACGTGGCTGTGGCGTAAGCTATGGACCGTGAACATCTTTAGGTTCCTGCCACAAGTATCCTTTCCATAGACCCGCTGCAGCCCTGCCTTAGTGACATAACGTTGAAATATCTGCCGAATACGGTTCTCTGTATATGGCCTATTCCACCTTTTTCCAGGGTGAAATAAGTATGCCTCAGCTCGTCTTACCCTGTCGCCTCGCTTAGTCAGAACGCCTTTTTGTTTCAACATACTCCTGATTTCGTTCATCAGGCCTTTGGGTAAATAGCTGGCTCGTGCATACTTGGTCTTTGTATTTTCTGCAGGAAAGAAAACCGTGCTGCGACTGAAGTTAAGATGCTTGACCTGAATTCTTACGAACTCGCCTACCCGACAGCCAAGCTCATAGATGATCTCAAACATCAGCTTATGGTTGTAGTTGTCAATACTGTCGAAGAGCTGCTGGAGCTCGTCGATCGTCAAATACCTTATGACCTCTCCGAAGCGTTCGTACTTCTTCGAATGTCGTGGCTTCTTGGTCAGACTCTCCGTCGTAGGAGTAGGATCAGTGTGCTGTTCTGGTTGCATGTAAATGTGAAATCAGCAGCCTATTTAAGTGTTGCGCTCCAAAAAACTGTGATAGAAAAGGCAAATTGCTGTTATGCTATACGCTGATGGATAGAACAAAGCCAGACGAGCCCGTATGTCTCGCATTCGATCGCGGAACGCTCCTTTTGAAGGGCCTGGGATATGCGCAGTTGCCTGGTGTTACCGGCTTATCTGTTTGGAGCTGGGATAGTCGTGTCGGTGCGTGCCGATGCGATGGCATCCATTATGCTAAGGTTCGCAACTTTCTCAAGGAGAGGTTTGGGCCAGCCTTTTGCGACGAAGTAGCAAAGCCGGTCGATGTTACTTGGCCGAAGATCGCACTTCCAAAGCCGCGCCCAGAGCAGTTGGAGGCTCTGGAGGCGTGGATACAGACTGGCCAGCGTGGGCAGATAATTATGCCAACGGGCACGGGAAAGACTGAGATAGCCCTGGCGGCAATGGCACGAACAAAGATAGCTACATTAGTGGTTGCTCCTGTGCGTGACCTTATGTACCAATGGCACCGGCGGATTTTGAAAGCCTTTGGCTATGATGCGGGAATCGTTGGTGATAACCTATTTAATATCAAGGCAGTCACAGTGACAACCTATGACAGCGCCTATATTCACATGGGTAAGATGGGAGCAGGATTCGGCCTGTTAATCTTCGACGAGGAGCACCATCTGCCGGGCAAATGCTATCGTGAAGCTGCTATCCTTAGTACCGCTACGATGCGGCTCGGGCTGACAGCTACACCCGAAAGGTCAGATGGCCTGCACAAAGACATAGACTGGCTTGTTGGTCCGGTAGCTTATCACATGCCATTTAAGCAGGCAAAAGGTTCAACCTTAGCTGATTTTGATATCGTCCGTATTCCGGTAGCACTAAATGACCCCGAGCAAGCAACCTATGATCAGTGCAGTCGGATAATCCAGCAATTTATTGTTTCACGTCGGAAGGATGTTCCCGGCTACACCTGGCAGGATTTATGTAAAGAATCAGGCAAAGAGCCGCAGGCCCGGCAAGCTCAGAAGGCGTACTACTTGAAGGAGGCCATAGAATCCCGCGCTTCCGAGAAGCTGCGCGTGCTGGAGGATATCTTCAGGCTGCACAAAGGTGAAAAGATACTGGTCTTTGCCGGCTCTAACATGATGGCAATTGAGGTCTCACAGCGCTTTTTAGTCCCTACCATTCTTGCCCATACCAGAAAACGAGAAAGGTTAGCGGTTCTGGAAGGTTTTGAGAAAGGTTTATTTGAGGTTCTGGTTGCCAACCGGGTTCTGGATGAAGGGGTCGATGTACCTGAAGCGAAGGTGGCAGTCGTCATCGGTGGGCAGGCTTCTACTCGCCAGGCCAAACAACGGCTCGGACGGATTCTCCGAAGGTCAGGTAATGCCCGTGCCGTTCTATACGAAGTAGTCTGCGAGAACACCAAAGAAGTCCACCGTTCCCGGAAGAGACGAAAAAGCGATGCTTACGAGCGAACACTCTATCGTAGATTATAGGGCTGGCAAGGCCGTTCCCGATCGCCTCAGACAAGTTACTCACCGGCATTACGTGGATTATGCCGAGAGGATGCTCTCGATCTACCGTAATGGTATCGGCCAGCAGCGTCGTCATCTACATCACCAAGTGGAGGGACTTTTTGCCAACGAACCTGAGTGTCCAATCCGGCGGATTCAAGCCTTCTGCAAACTGCTGGATGACAGGAGCAGTTTTTATACCGATGCCGCCGGCAAAGCAGCAAAGTTACGGCTGGAGGTTTTCTCCAGGGCTGCAGGTTATCATCCTCTTGTAGTACAGCCTGACCGGTTATTTGAGCACGACGAAAAGAAGGTGAAGTCACAGTTGGCAGAGGAACTCGGCATTTCATGGGACCAAATCGAGCAGAGTCTTTATTCGGATGTGATGGCTTTCCATCGGCTCCAGGCACTTGACGGATATCCCGATGGACCGGCATTGCTATCGCGGTATAACGTGGCTCAACTTCAGGCCTGTCTTTACCGGGCAGAGAGGATTACCATTGTAGCAACCGATGATCTCAAGACCATCCTTCGCTATGCCAAATTAGCTCGGCTGTTGCACGAGATTAGAAGACTTGGCCACTCAAAATATCAAATAGTCTTTTCTGGGCCGGCTTCGGTATTGCGAGACACTCGTATCTATGGCGTTAATTTCGCAAAGTTCCTACCAGCATTGTTAGCCTGCAAGGGCTGGAAGATGGCTGCTATTTTGCAGACACCCTGGAATGCTCATGCCAGACTTGAGCTATCGGAAAACGATGGCTTTACCAGTCATCTACCCCCGCCGGAAGAATTTGACTCTCACATAGAAGAATCCCTTGCCACGAAGTTCGGGCAAGAGCGTGATGGCTGGCAACTTATCCGTGAAGGCGAAATTCTCCACGATCATCAGAAGACTTTTGTGCCTGACTTTACCTTCCGGCACGAAGATGGTACGCAAGTACATCTGGAAATCATTGGTTTTTGGACGCCGGAGTATCTGGCCCACAAGCGCGAAACGATAAGGCAGTTTGGCCAGCATAATATTCTGATTGCCATACCAGAGAGATCCCTGCGAGAAGGTGCAAGTGTCGGAGAGAGTGTGCTGGTTTATAAGACAACTATAAAACTCAAGCCATTGATGGAGGCACTGGAGCGAATCAGGACAAAGAATCAGTGATAACCTGATGGCTCAACTTCTCGGTAGCTTTCTTCTGTCAGCATCCATGTATACTGGACTTCTGGCCTCGTTTCTTTCAACTACCAGACAGTAACGACAGCAGAATAGCAAAGTTTATAAACCATAGAGTCTTAATAGCTATTGAAGGTTCAGATAGAATTCAAAGACCAAGACATGTCAAATCCCGATACAGGCTTATCTTGCAAAAAACATCATTCAGGAGATGGCATGTCCGAACATTTTTGAATTTCAAGAAACCTTTTAATTTGGCTCTTCCAGCCTGGAAAACCAGGAATACCTGGAGAGGTCAAAGATGTACGAAATTTTCTTCGTAGCCGGCGCTGTATAAAACTCAGTTTTTTTCTTCGCAGCGTTCCTTCCTTTTTGTCCATTTTTTTTCTTGCCTTGTTTTCATTCTCACCTGCGCCGCTGTCCACTTTTCCTCGACGGTATTTTGCTGCTGATGCTGATTATTAATCCGCGGCCACCGAGAAGGTCAGCCAAAAAGTCGCTCGCTTAAAAAGGCTCGCTTATTTAGCGCCTTCTCGCGGCCTAAATATATTCTGCATCAGCATAAAGCTTAAATACCCCTACCACCTTGTACGATCGTACTGATTGGTAATATCCAATCGATACAGGAATAAGCGGAAAATGTCAAAACCAGAAAAAACCTTCAAAATCGGAGCTGTACGGGCTTCCATCTTCAGAAACATCATTGAGAAGGATGGCCGGACCATACCACTGCCTAAGGTCGTCCTCGAAGTCAGATACAAAGATAAGACTGGCCAATGGAACGGAACCAACAGCCTTAGCCTAAATGACCTTCCCAAAGCGATATTAGCCCTTCAGAAAGCATTTGAATACCTGATGGAACACAAAGAGCCGGAAGAAGCCCAAGACCCTGGAATAAGCCCTGCATAAGCTCGCAGCCAGCCTGCACTTCAAAAGGAAAACCACAATATCAACCCTTTTACTCGGAGGTATAACGATGACTGCACCGCTATAGATAATTTTTGACCCTGCTCATGCCTTGGCTTTCAAGTATTAGCCAAGCTGTAGGTGTAAACAAATCTTAGCACCTGGTCCAGAGCTCCTGGTTGTTCCCAGGGCTCTTTTTTTGCGCGCACACAAAGACAACGCAACCCTGATGGTACACCCCAGCGCGCAGGAGGTGCCATCAGAACCATTTCTGGAGGCACCAAAATGACCACCCCATCTACCAATAGTCCGCAAGCCACAAGAGATGTCTATTATTCAATCGGCACCGACCAATCAAGGAATCTGAAGGAAAGACTCGCAGAACTGCATGATGGCAACTCCGAGGTGATCAAAGCAGTGGCGGAACTGGACCGCTATATAGGTGACCCGCAAACCAGGATAAGCCCGTGGTACTGGAATTTCTACAAGAAGGTCAAATCCGCAATGTCAATTCTCTATCCCCACTCCAATAATGTAATCAGAACCCAAATGGCCAGTGAGTTCATAGATGATATATTCAATGGCGGCTATGTAAGGGCCTTACAGTGCTTGTCTTTTGAAAGCGGAGGCAGATATGCATCTTTTGCCAGGGAATATGTTAAAAGTTACGCTGTCCCAATCGGCGCGGGATTGCTATTTGGCCCTAAAGGTGCAGCGTATATGGAGCTTGTTCATTTTATCGCAGCAGAGAAGCTCCGTGGCTTGCATAGACACGGAATCTCACCTAACCCTGGCCTATCAGAACAAACCCAAAAGACCTGGTATGCTGCCGAAAAAACCTGCAACTGGTCGACAATCACCGATAAGCAAGGTAAGCAGCTTCCTATGGATATGATAGAAGAGGATGCGCACTTACCCGAAAGCATTTCTGATAGGCTCTCTGAGCTTTGGAGGCGTAATCGGGCATTGCGCAATTACACAGGCAGCAAGCGCCTATCGGGTGATACAGCCTTTCAGATAGTTGAGGATGTCGTAGATATGCTCATCCAGAACGATGGGAACTTGGCACTTCTTGATGAAATCCATCGGGCCAGATACAACCAGATCGTAGAGCAGGCAAATAGAGACTGCATTGACCCCTTCTATGCTGTCTATAAGAACCTTTTCCCTGCTGACAGAGATAGATTACGGCCTCTGTGGGATAAGGCAAGGAAATGGTTGTATGAGCACTCCTTGTCACTTTGGGAATCTCAAAACAAGCTAAGGCTGGCTGAGAGTAACCCTACTGCTTTCCAAGGAGTATCTTTTTACAGAGCCAAGAATACCAGGACCCCTGGACTGAACAGAAATAAATACGGTGTTCCCGGAACCATCTTCCTTAATAATGGCAGGTATTACTGGGTGGTCCGCAATAAGATGAATCCCAAGCCGCTGATTGATCCGAAGAGCAAACCAAAACTGCCCGGCACTATATTCAAAGATGGAAGCCGCTACTACTGGTTCATTCCAGGACTTCTGAAGCGACAGCGTCTGGTGCCTAAAGGCGAAAGCTTCTCAACCAAAGATAGAGCTATTGCAGAGGAGATTGTCTGGCGAAAGTGGAAGCAATTAAAAAAGGATAATCCCAAATTGGCCGAGACAATACTGAAAAGAACCAGAAGTCAAGGTCTGGCCACCAAGGATAAAGCCCTCGCTGAGAGAATCGCTGCCAGACTATGGAGAAAAATAAAAGAACAAGATCCCGAATTGGCAGCAAAGATATTGAAAGATAATCGGCCAAAGGCAAGAGACTATTGGCAGGCGAGAATCACCGTAAATGGCAAATTCAGGCACATAGGCACTTACAGAACCTGCCAGGAAGCTCAGGCAGCCTATACAAAAGAATTTGAAAAGATCTGGGCATATCCTCCTGGCTACAACGTCAAGATCATACCCAGGCTGGACAAGGTCTGGCCTACGTGGGAACAAGAAAAGGTCCGTCTGGAAAAAATGGATGAGCACCCCAGGATGCCAGTGATCGGTCGATCAGGCCAAACAGAAGCTCTTAAGCCGATAGTAGACAGAATGCAGAAAGTCGGTTGGCTGACTGAGAATGTCATATTGGTCTTTGATGACAACTCGCCATCGGCCTCTCAGGAGATAGCCACCCAGTCCAGAGGAATAAGTTGGTATGAACAGATCAAACAGCAGGGTAAGCGCCCTGTCATACTTGGCGCAGCCTCGATTGATAAGGATACAGGCAGAATCAAAATCACGATCTACAATCAAGGTTTTGACAATGAGCAGGTCCTCGCCGAAGAAATATATCACATTGCCTACAAGGTCATCCGCCATGCAAAGCCCAAGGCCTTTGAAGCCACACAAAGATGGTATCAAGATCAACTGAAAAAAGGCAGCGATCCCACCTTCTCACCTGCCGACATGTTCTGCTGCAACATGGCCCTGGAGGAATCGGGCATCACCACCAGTCTTGCTCGCGGCCTCGTAAGGCAAGCCCAGAACATCTTCTCTCCCGCCAGTATCATACCTAACTGCCTCATGCAAAAAGTCAAGGCAACTTGGTCCATCCCTTAGCCTGCCTAAACAAACCCAGCCAGATATCAGCCAAGAAACTCATCGTAGTCATCTTCTGTAGCCAGGGAGGGCTCAAGTAGAGGCCCTCCCCCGGCCTTTATTTTTTCAGTTCAACATATATTTCTGTTTCTATATTTTCCACTAGCATAAAGCTTAAATACCGATGTCCCGTTATCATTCTAAAATGACACCAGAAGAAAAATCGCCAAAAGATGAAAAAGCCATCCAAACTTTGGAAGAGATCTGTGAGAACACCAGGGCTATTCGCCGGGTCGTGAATAGAATCCTTGACCATCTGCATGAGTCTGATGACAGACATGAAGATGACCAGAAAGATACCGACTACGACCCAGACGGTATAGATTGGAAAGACCTTTACAACAACGATGACATGTACTACTGAATCGGCTGACGGACCGCAGATACCAATAGTCAGCCGCACATCACGCAGGACAGCCTTTCAATTGGGTTGCTGCGTCAGGTCCAGACGCTCTTATGCTGGACCACCCAAAAAGCCCTCGTGGTAAAAGACAGGCTTATATCCTTGCTCAGTGACCCAGCGAATGGCAACCTCAAGCCTTTGGAAATGATCGGGAAGGTAATTAGAGTAAAACGGCCAAAAGTACTGTTCGTGGGTAAACAAATCCATAATTTCAGCGGAATTACGGTCTTTTGTCAGCGGCTCAAGAGTAGGCACGATACGCTCAACAGGGACTTCATTACATACAATGTCTATTTTGGAAAAGACTATGCCGCTGGCGAAATCTACCATAGCATCATGCCTGGAAAGATATTCAGACCGGGCATCATCCAGCATGTAATTTATGTCCCAGATGCCGTTACTCTGGCGGAAATAGCCACTCAATACACGAACCCCTCGTTCACATAATGGCTTTAGGGCGGTAGGCTGCACCATTCCCCAGTGAATAACTGTAGGCGGTGAGTAAGTCTGCTCGCCGGCAAAGCGAATTATTTGCTCTGCTACTTTGTCCAAATCAGCAATTAACTGTTCCGGCGATGCATATTGGTATGGCCGGTCGGGCAGGTTTGCATATGCGTGAAAGGCAAGCTTGAGCCAGTCGGAGTTGTCTTGCCACTCGCTCTTGTAGAGGTCGGGAAATTGGGGCAGTTCAAAGCCATCGCCCGTTGTGTAATAGATGTTAAGAACAAAGCGTGTGCTGTATTTAGAATGGAGTTCGCGAAGATTCTTCAGGTAGAAGCAGTCGAAGAGTGAGGCGTATTTTTTCTGTGCTATGTCACGCAAAAAGAAGCTGTTATCATCAATCGAGAACCGATACCGAGGCTGAGAATGCCTATCCCACAGTACCCGCACACGATGTTCGTGTCGGCCGGAGTTACCTTCTGACGTGGCGGTGATCTCTGTTTCTTTCTGGCGGAGAATTATCTCCGAGCTAAAGCTGGACCCAGCCCGCCGGGCGGTAATACCATTGACTGCTACTTGGTCGCGTATGGGTGCGTGGCCGGAAACCCGTATTTTCAAACCATCGTCGATTTGCTCACCGTGTCTTCGGTTCAGAACTGCGCCGTGAAAAGGTTCTTCAATTCTTATGGACTCACATGCTCCTGCAGGCGCCATGCTCGGCCTGGCCAAAATGACTCCCAGCGCTCCTGCCATAGTGCTTTGCAGAAAGCTCCGTCTTGTTCCTGAAGGCTCTTTTATCATCTGATTTCCTTTCATGATTATTCTAAAGGACTGCCCTTGCATCCCCCTTGAACCTGCCAGCCAGGATTCTCGTGGCGCCCGTTGGATTCATAAGCACCAACATCAAAAGGCCGCTCTCGCGTAGCACGGTTAAAGTCAAGCTTTTGAGCGAAAGCCGGATCGGCATGACCAATAAGCACCGAGCCTTCTTTAGGCCAAAAGTCCTTATCATCAGGTCCCACAAAAGCCGCTGCAATACCACCCCCATCGTAAAAGCGGTCGTTATCAATCGTTACGCCCACGAGGCGGCCCTGGACATAGTTGCTTTTGCAGGCTGCGTTATCGATCCCAATTGCGTCAACCGCCGTGAATTCTGGGCAATAAACAGCGTTGTTGCTGAAAATCACGTTCTTTGCTGTGGACCAGCGAATCAAAACTCCTCTGGGATGATTCACAACGGTATTGTTGACGATGGTAACATTTTCTATCTTGGGCACGGCAGCGTGTGGTGCCGCTGTGATACCGGTCGCGGAGCAACCCAAAATGATGTTATTCCTGACAATGGCATCAGAGACTACCTGGATACCTTCGCCGGCATTCCAGATAACGTTTCCTTCCACCGTGTTAATGCCTTTGCCGCCGCCATACACGAAGATACCAGGATACTGCCGGCCAATGTTCGTATCGTGGATAACGTTATCCCGGACGATGTTATCATGTGAACCGAATTTTATCTCTATACCATCGTTGCCGCCGTCGCTTGTGGAGCGCAGGTGATGAATGTAGTTGCCCTCAATCAGAGTATTTTTGGTTATACACGAGCCATCGTGGCAGCCAATATACATGCCTTCGCCCTCAGTGGACCCAGATTTGCTAAGACCCGTGTAATGAATGTGATTTCTCCGGATCACAAAGGAATCACAGTCTCCGCTGTTCATGGTTAGGGCATTATTGCCGGTCTGGCAGATTTCACAGTCTTCAATGGTGATGTGATGCCCGCGGATAAACCTCACCCCGGAGCTTCCACCTGTGAAGCCTATGCCTCGAACAATCAGGTAACAGCAGTCAACGAACTCAATGTTGTTGTGCGTGTCGATGTTGTCGGCAGGACGAGTAAGTATCGGCCTTTGCCCATCTGCAGCCCGGATGATGATAGGCTTTTCGGATGTACCCTGAGCAGTAACAGCCCGACGACCGCTCTGAGAATAAATACCACCACGCAGAATCAGTTCATCACCTGGCTTGAGCGAATTTGCGGTACTCTCGAATTCTTCCTGCGAATCTATGGTCGCCGGATATATGTTAAAGGTAGCTCCGTGGCAACTCAAGCCAATGACCAGACCACCCAATAAACACGTTACAGTCAGAATCCGGCAAGTTTGCACCTGAAAAGGCATGCTGTCGGTCGCAACGTAAAGCTTGGGTTTACCTATCTCCTTGAATCGAAACATCATTATTGCCCTTCAATACCGCGTTAATGCTCAGGTCTCTTATCTGCATACTCACATCAAATGTGCCGGGGACTTCCCAGCCGAGGTTCATATTGGCTACCGCATAATCTCTCGGGTCAGAGCTGGACAAGTAGCCCCTTTGGGCGGCACACACCAATCCGCTTTTTATATATGGCAGCAGGTCACTTTCTACGGCGACCCAAGTCTCCGGTTGCAACGGCGTTATGTTAACCTCCTTGCCGTCGATAGTGTAAATGAATTTGTTTGTGGAATCTTTGTGGCCTGTGTCCTTGGCTGCATAAGAGGGAGGAATGGCGTGTCTATTATCGAAGAAGGGAACACCAAACCAGAAATAGTTGCCCAGGTCCGAACTGCTCCGGTTAATATTTTTCACAACAAAAAACATCTGGAATTGAGCGGCATGGAGATTCGGGTCGTATCCCACCTTATTCATGCCATCTTTGAAGGAAAGAAGCTTCAGACTCATCTTGAGTTGAACCTTTTCCAAATCATCCAAAGGATGAATAACAGTGGCATCTTGTTCCACGAGCAGGTGCGGCCAGCTTTCCCCGTATTTTCTTGCCCTTTCACCATATTCTGCCGTCGCCCGTACCTCCAGAATGAGGTCACGGTTTTGCGAGTCGTGTGCTCCGATAAGGACTTTTTTGCCTTCGTTTTGGTACGAAACATCCCCGCTGCTGTGATGAGTGCAAGTGGAACCTGCCAAGCTGTATTTTGTCCCCCATTGGCACAGCCGCCAAACAGGTTCATTCTTGTCATCGCCAAGATTAAGAACAGCTTCGACTGCCCTTGCTCTTGCCGGGTCAGGATAGCTGAGCAAAAACCCCCGTCTGAATCCGGTATCCAGAAACAGTGGTCTAATGCCATCTTCGCTTTTCTTCCAGGCCCTGATATATTCAATACTAAAGGGGGTATTTACTTGACTCAAGTACCCCCTACACATTGTGGTGGGCTTTTCTATGGTCTCGGACATGCTTGACAATTGCCTGGTACGGAACGGGATCCACTTGGACGGCCTGCTGCACCATT